>JACCDJ010014488.1_pt1 | contig 31806 bp, 33 predicted proteins | sample 7444481 | NCBI WGS metagenome assembly JACCDJ01 (sample SAMN15323435, study PRJNA562643) | freshwater metagenome | isolation source: river surface water | place: USA:Blue River Watershed | collected 2017-08-15 | reverse complement strand
GGTTAAAATATCCTATTTTTGCCGCCTACATCGAAAGATGCGGGCCTATAGCTCAGTTGGTTAGAGCACCTGACTCATAATCAGGGGGTCCCAGGATCATGCCCTGGTGGGCCCACTTGAAAATCAAGCACTTACGAAGGTTTACTTTGTAGGTGCTTTTTCATTTAGAAGCAATTTAGAAACAATTTGTTTAATTGATTCCTATAAAGGAAAGGTTTATAGGTCTGCGTGTGAGTGGCTATTAACCTTTGTGCCAAACGATCATACCTAAAATTATCTTTTAAAACTGACCATATATAGTGGATTATATAGCTATAACTTGATAAATGGTGCCTCAAAAAAAAATTGGACCAAAATTTTTAAAGTGGATTAGAGCGACTAAGTACCTATCCATCCAACTACCCCTCCTCAGTCCTGATATGGGACCATTCCCCTACCGAAGCTCCGCTTCACCCCTTAAATACAGAAGTTGAGCTCTAATCAACCCCTGACTTTAAAAAGATAAAATAGACTAACCATCTTCTCCCTTTCTTAAAGTCTATCTGTATTTGAATTCTAAAGATGAGTGCACGCATTGAAAGAATTCTGATGGATGAATGAGCTTTTATTAATCACAATTAAAAAATTAAAAAACATGGTAACAGTAACAGGGTACAATGAACGTCAAAGAAAAGACGGTACCACATTTATTGCATTAGAAATTACTTCTGGTGTGGAATTGATTCAATCAAATACCACAGGTCGTTATTATGCAACCGTTCGTAAATGTTCAATTCCTAGCACATTTGGAATTGAAGTAGCAGAATCATTGATTGGTTCTAAAATAGCAGGAGAAATCGTAAAGGTTATAGTTGAACCTTATGAATTCGTAAACAAAACAACTGGAGAAGTTATGCAGCTTCAGCATTCTTATGCTTTTCAAGCAGAAGGATCTTTAGAAACAATAGGAGTAACTCCTGTTAGAGAACTAGAGATGGCTTAAATCAACAATAGGGCTGTATTATCTGAACCATTAGAAGGTCAAATAATAACTAACCGCTTCGAACATTCTAGTATAGTGCGGTCTTATTGTGGTTAGTAAGGAGGACTGGGCGGCTTCGGCTGTCTGGTCCTTTTCTTTTAAATCTAAATTGTTTAAACTTTTAAAATTTACTACTTATGAACTTGCAAAAAGCATCAAGAAAAAAAGCTAAGATAAAATTATGTTTACAAGGACCGAGTGGTTCAGGGAAAACATATTCGGCATTACTGTTGGCTTATGGACTATGTAATGATTGGGCTAAAATCTGTGTGATAGATACTGAGAATCACTCAGCAGATCTTTATTCGCAGCTTGGCGAATACAACACTATATCACTAACTGGTCCTTATACTCCTGAAAGGTATATGCAAGCTATTGACGTTTGTGTTAAAGCAGGGATAGAAGTAATCATTATTGATAGTTTAAGTCATGAATGGGAATACATTATCAACTTTCATGCGTCTTTAACAGGAAACAGTTTTACCAATTGGGGCAAAGTCACTCCAAGGCATAATGAATTTATCCAAGCATTACTTGATACCAATAAACATGTTATTGCAACAGTTAGAACTAAACAAGATTATGTATTGAATGAAAGAAATGGTAAGATGGTCCCTGAAAAAGTAGGATTAAAACCGATTCAAAGAGATGACCTTGAATACCTTTTTACATTGACATTTGAATTAGACAGAAATCACGTTGCAATGTCTACTAAAGATAGGACCGGCTTATTTTCAAATAAACAGGGTCAGTTAATCAACGAGGATACTGGTAAGTCAATACTAGAATGGTGTAATTACGGTAAAGAAGAAAATGGTAATGATATTAATACACGCATAAATGAATGCAAATCCGTTGCAGAATTATTGTCATTATTTAACAAGTATCAGCATCTAAAAGAAACATTAAAACCTGAATTTGAAAAAAGGAAAAGGGAAATATTAGTTCAAGAAATTCGTAACTAACTATTTTAAAACATCTTATCTCACCTAGCCTAGCAATAACATGCTAGGCTTTTTAATTACCAACAAATGAAAAACACACTTGAAGGTGTTTCTGAAATTGAAATATCCTACAAACCAGCTATTGGGTCTAAACCTGAAGTGACAAGTTCTTCAGATGCATATCTTATATTGAAGGAACACTACCCAGAAAATCAAATTGCCCTAAAAGAGTACTTTGTTGTTATGTATTTAAATCAAGCAAACAGAGTTATTGGGGTTCAGAGATTATCTATTGGTGGACTAACATCAGCAGTTGCAGACGTTAGATTACTATTTGGAACGGCTTTGAAAATATTAGCAACAGGAATAGTTATCTCACACAATCATCCTTCAGGCAATACCAGACCTTCTTTACAAGACAGAAACTTAACTAAACAAGTAAAGGAGGCAGGAAAGTTATTAGACATCAAATTACTTGACCATCTTATTATAACTCCAGATAACCAGTATATAAGTATGGCAGATAATGGAGATTTATAGTAAGTAAACTAGGCAGTATCACCTATTAATCTAGTTTTGAAAGAATAGGATTGATGCTGCCTTTTTTCTATTTAGGAATCAAATAGTTCGTAACTGACTTCCAATCAGGGTATTTCTCACCACCAAATAAAATGAGTTCACCAACGAACTTATCCGCACCATTCTTCTCCCTATCATCAATTAGATAATCACCATGATTTAGGTGTTTATGGTGGGAAAGAATTAATCTTTTGTATGCATGATTTCCAAGGTATTTTTTTACCCAATCCAACTTGTCATTTAAGGCTGTGGGATTCTCCCAAGGGGATGTTGAAAGGATATAGGTATCAAAATGTTTACAAAGTATCTCGTATGATTCAATTGCATCTTCCATTGGTGTCATTAATGAAAATATCCCTGGTACTTCATCCAACCTGTCATCAAATCTTGCAAAGGTATCGTGGTCAATTTTTTCAATACCTGATTTAAAATCAACTAGCACATTATCCATATCAACATATACGATCTTCTTTTCCATATTCTAATTTAATTTAATTATTCTTAGCCCGTTTCCTCATATATTTTCCTTTAGTCTTGTAGTAGTACTTTGACTTTGACTGGTTTCTAATTGCATTAGGATTGGTACTGACTGATTTTCTTACATACCCTTTTCTGAACTGTCCTTTGTAATTAATGGTTGGTGGTACATAGGTCGATTTTGTTGGACGCTTTACCTCTTGGGTGTCAGAACAACCAATTAAGAATATAAACCCAAATATGAAAAGATATTTAATCATAAATCTAATCTGAAGGTATCCAAACTATATGCCCTTTGTCCTTTATTTCTTGAATTTCCTTTACCATTTGTCTTTCACTATCATTCTTAGGTTCTGCACCATTAGTCAGCTCCATTAGCCTTCTTGCTTGAGGTGACATGTCATTACTAGGTATGCCATCATTCACAATTTCAATTTCTTTTTTCTTAGCCATTTATCAGAGATTTATTAATTCATTGTACGCCTTTAGATACTTATTCAATCGTTTTAAATCCGATTCTAAGACCTCTGGTATCCTTCTAATATCCATGTTATCTCTTAGGTCATTTAGTTTTACTTTGACGGCCAAGGGGTTTATTTTGACTCTGTTGATGAATTCTGTATAGTCCTCATCATCTGATGTTTTTGTAACACACTTTAATGCATCAATTACTTCTTTTGAGAATCCCTCTTTTTCTAAATCTTTAAAGGTCCAATGAGTATCTTCAATGACATCATGTAGTATACCGACTATTTTCTCATCAACAGTTTCGCCCATATTCATAACCCTTGTTACGTGGTTAATGTAGGATGCCCCATATTTGTCTCTTGCACCTTCCTGGGCTTTAGTTGCAATTTCAATTGCTCTATTTAGTGTTGACATAAAATTGGTTGATCTAAACTATAGTTTTGTATTAGATTAATGATTGCAAAGGAACATTCCAGATATATTCAGCTATCTCTTTGTAGGATTGTTGTCTTTTCTTAAAACTGTCTTTTGTGAAATCATCGATAGGTGATAATGATAATTTTAATGTGCTTAATAAATTTATAAAATGAGGGTTGTTTCTATAGCAATCTTGGTGTAAACTCTTAGCTAAAATATTTTCGCCAAAGTATAATGGGAGTTTGGTTGAATAATCAGCATCTTGGTAGCTCCTGTTTTTATCTCTTGGTAAAATTAAAAGCCCACCCATTAAGTTTCTGGTTCTGTTAAATTCATCCTCATCTGTTACCTGTGCTGCAAACCTTTGGTAATCATTACACCATATATGCTCGATGTCATATGGGTTTTTTCCTGTTCTGTTTACGTAATCTTCAAATTTATTAGTCAAGCCAATTTTTTGATCTATGTAAAAAGTTATTCTAGACAGAATGTGTAACATGTATCTAGATGTAAACTGGTTTAAATAAAAACGGTCCATGCCATCAAGTGGAAAGTCCATGTTATTTAGCTCATCTTGTAGCGTTAGAACCAATGTATTTATTTCTAATTTTCTAACTTTTTTAGTTAGGTTGAATATTGCATTTTTGATAGTAGAATAGTCTACAGCTTTATAATTTACAACCCTACGAGTTATATACTGATCAATAAAAGCAGCTACTATTACTATTTTCTTTTTTATCACATCCTGGCTGTCATCTCTATCTACTGCAGCTAGTAACAATTGATATTGTAAAGTGAAATTTCTATCTGCATTAAAAAATACAAAAGAGTATTCTGCGTTGTATTCTACAGAATAGTTTTTGAGGAATATGTATAAGTCAGCAAATAGGTTAAATTCTTTCAATATAAAACTTTCATAATCCTTGCTTTTTTCAAGCTTCATCTGCTTAGCATTTTCTCTTACCCATTTGTGGAACTCGGTACCGATTAAGTCAAAGTCTTCTGGGACTGCTCCTCTTTTAGTGTCTCTTATTGTTTCAGCATACTGGGCCCTTAGCCAAGTTTTAATAAAGTCAGCATCTTCTTCTTTGCTATCAGGGTTTATATTTTTTATTTCCAGTATTTTTTTCTTCCATAATTCATTAGACTGGTTCCTTGCAGTATCATCTTTGATTTCTGATAGTAGGTAACCTTTAAGCATTTCTGTTGGCGTTAAGCTCAAACCTCTGTCATTCATTGACACAAATATCTTATGGGCGTCTTGCTCCGTCGTGGCAGTAATTTCTACTAAAAACACTTTATTTATTAACCAGTCAATAAAGAATGGCAGAGCTTCGCCTTTTATTTCTTCAGGGAATACGTCAGCTATGTCAGTGTGTCTATTAAAAATATTTACAACACTTTCATTTTGGTTCAATGGTGAAAAGGTTTCTCTTTTATATAAAGCATCCATACAAGCTTCCCTTTCATTTACTTGAATATTAAAAGACTTTTTACCGTATTGTTCTGAAAATATTAATTGATCAATTGTTACTTTTTCAGCATTATCTACTTGTAAATTATTTAAATAGATAAGTAGCAAAGTCAGTGAAGTTAATCTTTGCTGTCCATCAATAATTGCTTGTTCACCATCATTACTAGTTAAAACAACTGATCCTAAATAGTAATGTCCATAAGTAGCCACTTCTGTTCTTTCGTGTCCAGGTTTGTAGTTTTCTAAAAATTCCTCTGATAAGTCATCTACTAATTCCTCAATTTGTTTTTTACCCCATCTATATTCCCTTTGGTAGTAATGGATAGTGTACTTTTTGTTTGCAAGTAAGTCAGTTAGGGACTTTTCCTTCCCGATAATTTTTTTCATACTATATTAATTTATTACACATTCGTGTATTTTAGATGCAATCTCAATTGCTTTTGATATTGTTGTCATAAATTGTAAAGCTAAAATCTATTTTTTTATAAATTTAAATAACGGAAACGATTCAATACCTGTAGCTAATTTAACTTCTAATTTTTCTGGAGTATCATTGTATGCTAAAAAACCTTTTTGCATCATACTCATTTGAAATTCGTTATACTGGCGTGGTTGAATTCGTAATCCTAAATATATTAGCCCATTAGTATTTATATTTCTCAGAATACATTCAATTAAAACATCTATATACTCATATTCAATACCTAATATTGAATAAATTAAATCATATTTCACTAAGCTATCGTACTCTGCGTAATCCTTATTAATCAAATTAATTTTTTTGTCTTTAGCTTCTTGGATATAATTCTTATCTACTACATCAATAATCTCAATCGAGGGTATTCTTAATTGTAAATAATCAGCACACCAACCATCACTTCCTCCTAAATCTAAAACTCGTTTAATTACTTCCCCTTTATTTACATTTGAAAGAAATAGAACTAGTGAATCAAGTATTTTTACGCTGATTAAAATCTGTCCTCCAATTAAAATTTTTAGTGCTCTTATATTATTTTTAAAATAATCTCTTATAAATTGCTCAACACCTAGTTGTTCATTGTTTTGTTCATATAAATCTACCATTTCCCAAAACTTATTGTATTCTGCTTCACCTAAAACTTTTACCAAAGAATTTGTACAATATTCATTGTCAATTGAATATTTAATATTGTAGCCATACTTTTTTAAATGTTGTTCTATTTCCATGCGTTAAGCTGCTTCAGCATTTTTATTTATTTTTTCCATTAAGCTTATTATTTGATGTGAAGTTGTCTCGTCAAACAACCCAATTATTCCACCGGCATTTATATCTGTAAATGGTGGCTCAAATAGTCTTGACGGCTCAACTATTCCTTTTACGTTGAAGAAATTTACAATAGTATCAATAAACTTGATCTGCTGTGCGTTTAAAGTTTGATTTTTTAATAATTCACCAAATGCAAGTTTTGCTGCATTTATATCTAATCCTACTATGTTTCTGATAAATTTACCTAGTGGTTGTTCTCCGTAAGCCTTAATAAATTCTGACTTTGTACCTAAAGACCCCTGATCAAATAATATTTGCTCCAATTGATTTAACTCAGTCTTAGTTATTGGGATATTATTTCTAATCTTTGAGATTGTTAAAATATTACTATTCTCTTTCAAGTATTGTTCAACCTTTCTCTTGTATGCATCTAAATCATTAAAATTATAAACTAATTGGTGTTCGCTTACATTTTCATCTAACACATCTTCAAACATAGTATAATATACTTGAGTATGCTCTATCTCTAAAAATTTTATTAACTCACGTAATTCAATCCTTAATTTTTCAATCGATGGCACTGTAACCGCTTGCCAAAATAGTTTTTCTTGGGCTTGCTTTACATATTCCATCTTCATCGCAACAGTAGGAATACTTGCTTTCTTGCTAAGTTTGCCGGCAGTTGAAACAACTTTTTGTATCAGCCCTAATTGCTTTTTTTCTCCAATTAATACTGATAATTGAATATCCAGCATTAAGGCATCAAAACGTTTTGCTAATTCGTCTTGATCGGTTTCCATCATCAATGGAGTAATGTGGTCAAATAGTTCTTTGATATCTAAATCAGTAAGAGCATTCCATGCGTTTGCATCTTTATATTTTTCAACAACTTCCCAGTGTTGTCTTACAATGAAGCTTTCAGCGTTTAATTGTTGGGTTTGATAAATAAGTCCGTTTAATATCTCTTGTCCATATTTTATCAATTCTTCATCGTCCTCCTGACTTTTTAATACAAAAGCTAGTCTTAGTCTTAATTCAAAAAGTCTTTGACTTAAAGATTTTGAACTAGCCCCTTCTATTCCTTTGGGTTTTGCATTAAAAAATTCAAAATTTTCACAGAAGTCAAATATGACAAACTCCTTTTTGTCAATCTGATACCCTAATAAATCTTTACACAATCTGGTTCCTCTTCCTATCATTTGCCAAAACTTGGAACTACTTCTTACAGGTTTAAAAAATACAAGATTACATACCTCTGGTACATCAATTCCTGTATCAAGCATATCAACAGACACTGCAATTTGTGGCATCTTGCTAACATCCTTAAACTTATTTAACAAATCGTATTTATACTCTTCATGATAGTCGATTACTTTCATAAACTCACCACGATATTCAGGATATTGTTTATTAAATCTTTCTTCAATAAATTTAGCATGATTGTGTGAGCGTGCAAAGATTATAGTTTTTCCAAGTTTATCTCCACCTTCAACCTTAATACCATTTTGCATTAAATGCCCAATTACTTTATCGACTGTGTCTGTGTTAAAGAGCCATTTATTTAAAGCAGCAGAATCAATTTCTTCAGGATATTCGCCTGTAACTGGATCCGTAAATTGTTCTTCGTATTTTAATTTATCTTCTTCGTTTAATTCGGCATACTTAATTCCATCTCTTTGAAATTTAACAGGCACAGAAATTGCTTTAGGAGGTACTAAGAACTTATCATTTACTGCCTGCTCTAATTCATACGCAAATGTTGGATTATTTGGCTCCATATTAAATAAAGCATATGTATCCTTATCTGCTTCAGATTTTGGAGTTGCTGTAAGTCCAATTCTAATTCCATCAAAATATTTAAATATATGCTTATACCTATTGTAGACGGAGCGATGTATTTCATCAAAAACAATTAAATCAAAATGCCCTACACCATAATAACGATTGTCTCCATCAGTTTCACCATCAATCATATTAATCATTGTCTGATAGGTTGAAAATACAATTCTGCTACTTTCATCTTCTTTTTCTTTTGTAAGATCGACAGCAGGCAAGTTTGGTAAGTAATCATTTAAATTTACTTTTGCTTGATGAACTAATGCAGTCCTGTCAGCTAAAAATAAAACTCTTTTTGCCCAGTTAGCTTTGCTTAATAAATCTATAATTGAAGCAGAAACCCTAGTTTTTCCTGTACCAGTTGCCATTATTAATAAAGCTTCCCTGTGATTCTTCTCTAAAACATCTCCAACGCGTCTAATCGCTTCATGTTGATATGGACGATCTGTAATAGCATTATTAATTATTTGAGTACTAAGTGGCTTTTTAAAGGTCCTCCTTTGAACAAGTAGCTGTAATTCGTCCTTTGTATAAAACCCAAATACTTCTCTTGGGGCATAATTTAAATCATCCCACATCCAAGATCTAAAACCATTTGAATAGAAAATAACAGGTCTTTGGCCAAATTCTTCCTGTAAGCAATCTGCATAACATTTTGCTTGATGTTGCCCAACCCTAGGATCTCTTTTTGTTCTCTTTGCTTCAACTACTGCCAAAGGCTTTCCATCATCTCCCCATAATACATAATCTACTTTTCCAGGACCATTATTTAAACCATCGCCAGTTGGCATTCCTTTTACAGGATACTCTGCAACATTTTGTCCATAAGGGTCCCATCCAGCCTCTCTTAATAATGTATCTATATATATTTTTCTTGTGAAGTCTTCATTAGGGTCAATTGGTGGTGGAACAAAAGAAACGTTTTGTTCTTTTATTGCTTTTATATTAGCTAGCTCTTCTTCTAATTTTTCTAGTTTCTCCTGTTGCTCATGATATGCTCTCTCTAATTGCTGTAATTCTTCCTTACTCTTATTTTTCCCTTTTTCTTTTATGAGTGCTGAAATATCAAAAGGTTTGATGTTTGGCTTTTCTTCACCATACATATATGTAACCCATCCAATGAATCCAAATAATAATTGCAGAATATGTAAAGCTTCTTCCGATTTTATTTTTGCTGAAGTATGAACAGCAGTATTTCCAAGTTTTCGTATTGTATTTATTTGTGAAAACTGTAATGGAGCAACTAAATTTTTAAAACCCTGATCATGTATTAATGAACTAAGTGAAGTATCATAAGGAAGTTCTAAATCTGCATCATGTTCATAAATCCAACGGACCCATTCTTCTAAACTTTTTCTACATAACATTGCACAATAAGATGGTGCTCCATAAACATGTTGTTCAGCTTCTTGTGGTGTTTGAGCTATTGAAGCCCACTTTTGAGATATGAAAGAAAAGTTGCTCATTATGCTACAAGTTCACCACTGAAGGCATTTTGTGTGAGTGAATCAAATAATTGTTTAGAATATGCTAAAGTTTTAGTTTGATTATTTTTGCCATCAAAAACAAAATTAATTGCTTTTTCGAATTGATTTTGAATTTCAATCGGAGGTAGTATTATTTCAAAATTCTCTAGCTTTTCTTTTGTTATTGCTTCCATTACAGCACCGCCACTCGACCCTATTTTTAATAAATTTACTTTTACTCTATCTGAAACCAATAAATGGTTTAAAAATACAGGGTTTAATTTCTCTGTTTTAGCTCTTAAAATTGCAACGTGTTGATTTACTCTGGCTGGCAAAACTTCATTAGGCACAATGGAACAACGACAAACGGATGCACCTGTAATATTAAATAAGACGTCGTTTTTTAAAACTTCAACATTATTAAGTTTTCTTGCTTGATTAGAATCTATGTATGCCAAATCTTTCCATTTGAATTCAAAATCATAAATATTCATACTTCTAATTAAAGAAATACCTGATGACTTGTATGATGCTTTCCCTCCTGATGGAGTTGCTCCACTTCCGATTTTAGAAGTTGCATTTTTTAATTTAGTTTTTGGCCAATTCTTTTCATTTGTTACTGGATCTCCAAACATATCAACAAAAATAGACTTTGCTAATTCATCATATATATTAAGTAATAATTGATCATTTTTTATTAAATTTTCTGCCATTTCTATAACTTCTACAATTTCTCTTTGAATTGCTAAAGGCGGTAGTAAAACTTCTAAAGTTGAAAATTTTGAAATCCAATATCTTTTATGTTGCTCAGAATCAATATTTAATTTTTGAAGCAAGTAATACAAAAACTTAATATCCGCAACTTTTTCATTGGCTTTTAAGATTTTCATTGCAGATGATTTTACTTTAAATTGAAAATCTACAAATTTTGAAGCAGTTGTAAAATCATCAAAAATTATTACAGGCAAATTAGTAAATACACCATTTGTTTCATTTGTATAACCAAGAATAAAAGATTTCCCCGCTGTAAGAACTGGTATACTATAACTTTCATTATATATATCACTTTTTACAATATACTTTGTTGGTTGTTCGTAATTAAGAACATCGCCTAATTTTACTTTTTCCCAGCTCATTTCAATATTTCTTTTAGATTATTCAATAAAACACTACGTTCTATATTTAATTTTTCAATTTCTCTAATGATTTCTTCTGGTTTTTCATATGTTTTGTTTTCATATACAGTTTCTTTATACTTATTGATACTTAAGTCAAAATTATTATCACGAATTTCTTTTACCGGAACTAAAAAACTTTTATCTATACGCTTGCGTTTCTTTTCTGCATTAAGATTATGGAAACGTTTTACAATATCAGATATATCATTTTCTTCTATAGGCTGGCGTTTATCATCTAAGCTAAAACCATCAGCTTGCATATCATAAAACCAAATATTATCTGTTCCGCCACTATTGGTTTTTGTAAATAAAAGTACAGCCGTACTAACACCAGCATAAGGTTTAAACACACCACTTGGCATACTAATTACTGCTTCTAACCTTTGGTTATCTACAATTTCTTTTCTGATCTGCATGTGACCTTTTGTACTACCAAACAAAACTCCATCTGGAATAATTACAGCAGCTCGTCCACCTAGTTTTAGTCCCTTCAATATTAAAGCTAAAAACAACAACTCAGTCTTCTTGCTATCTACAACAGAAAGTATTTTTCCGTCAACTGCCTCTTTATCTAAACTTCCCTTAAAAGGAGGATTAGCCAATACTAATGAAGCTTTCCCTGTAAAAGAAGTATTTGCTTCACTTAAAGCATCTACATCAATTAATTGAGGATTCTCAATTCCATGTAAAATCAAATTCATGCCTCCAATACGAATCATTGTTGGGTCAAATTCCATACCCATAAACATCTTGTCTTGAAAGTGTTGTTTGACCTTGTCTTTGAATAAATCTTTTTCATAATGTTCTCTTATGTATTCACTGGCTACTGTTAAAAATCCACATGTGCCAGAGCTAGGATCACAAATCACATCCTCTAAATTAGGCTCAACCATATCAACCATCATTCTAATAATATGACGAGGAGTTCTAAACTGACCATTTTGACCGGCAGAAGCGATTTTACTTAGCAAATACTCATAAACATCCCCCTTTGTATCACGATCATTCATATCTATATTAGAAAGCATTTCGACAACTTGAGCTAATAGCCTTGGTGTTGGAATCATGAATGTTGCACCCTTCATGAATTTAGTAAATGAATTACTTTTTGAGCCTACATTTTTAAGAAAATCGAATACACCTTTATCCTTTGTAAATAACTTGTGCATTACCTCTGGGTCCATATTTTTAAATCTACTCCAGCGTAACTCAAACTCCGATTCAGCATAAATTGGATCTACTATCGACTTTTTTAACAAATTTGCCTGAGATTCTTTTTGAGTTTGTAACTCATCTAATCTGCGAATGAACAATAAATAAGTCATTTGCTCAATCACTGTCAATGGATTTGACAAACCCCCTGTCCAGAATGCTTCCCATACTTTATCTATCTGCGATCTTAATTCTCCTGTTATCATAATTTTATAAATTTTTTAGCATGCTTTGGATAAAGCGTAATTGTTTTATTGTTTGTGTTTACAGTTGATTCTGTAATCTTGATTTTATCACCTACTTGGAAATTATTACTTGTTATATATGTATAACTTAATGCATATTCAGCACAATGAAAATTTCTATAATTATCTTGTTCAATTATTCCTTCATAAAAGGTGGAGGAATCTATTTCAAGTAGTTCAGTCAATTTAGTATTATAATTAGCATCCAGATGGTTATCAAAATAATATTTACACCATATCATAATATCAAGTAATTGAAAAACAATACTATTAAAAAGATAGGATGTGTTTTGGGTTTTGATAAAATCATCTACTCCTAGCTTTAAGTCTCCTCTTGAATGAGATCCATCTTGAGTAAGGTCTAAAATACTTATTAATTGAAGTGCTATTACAGGATGTAATATCTGCTCATTATATTTATATTGTTTATTTAAACCAGCTAGAAAATCTCCTGATTTATTGATTGATCCATTTCCACGTGCGATTTCAGCGGGTAGAATACCAATTTTGTAAAAGACATCAAAGATGCTTTCAATTATCTTCCTTATAGCATTTAATTTTTCTTCTGAGTTTTGATTTTCTTTTTGCTTTTCCACGCCTATTAGTAAATACAAAAGACTATTTATAATATCTTCTCCAATATATTTTGAAGTACATAATTCAAAAGCTTTGTAATATTTATGTTTAATTGAGGTTTCTATTTCATTATCAGACTCGATTTTTATTATATTGAATAATGCAAAAATATCAGCAGGGTTTGTTTTGTCAAAGCACTTCTTTTTATTTGCAGTCAATAAAGAATTTTTGGTTTTAGTAAATTGTTCTTGACCAGACAATACAAACCAAGGATAGCTTTTTATATTTTTAAGCTCATTAATTCTTGCAATAGCAGCTCCTAATGCCATCTCGTCTTCTGTCCCTGACTCTTGATCTCTTTTTTCAAAGAATAAACCGTCTAATAAAATCGCATCATAGTTTTTATTGCTTTTTTCAAGATCGTTAAACCCTTCTTCAAAAGATTTAAATCCTTGTAAAAGAATACCTTCACTTTCAGCAAGTATCTGAAAATCGATCATTTCATGGAATCTGTCATCAATCCAAAGTATATTATACTGCTTCATTAACATCTGAATTTATTATTGGTATTAAAAAAATATATGTTGTAGAAAATTCCTCTTTTTCACCTTTAATTAATAAATCTAGTGTTGACTTGCCATGGTTCAAATATTTTACAATTTCATTTAAATCGTAGCCTCCAATGCCTGTATTTCCAGTAGTTCCTGCTTGGGTATTTTTTCTTACTAGTTTTTCTAAATCAAATTTATCTGGAAAGCCTTTTCCATTATTTGAAACATCAATTTTTATAAATAAATTCTTACTAATATCGTCTTGACTTAACCCAAGTTTGATTTGTAATTTATACTCTTTTGAATTGTCTACAAAAGCGTGTTTATTGGCATTATCAACAATATTATTCAATGCAACCCTTAACAAATTTGCATTAGCATTAACATAAATGACTTCAGAATTTACCAGAAATAACTCTTCGCCTAGAATCAAATTTGTTGTGATATTTGGTTTTTGCTGCGAAACTATTTCCATTTTATACTCTTTGATAAATTCAATAATATTTATAGGATTCAAATCATACTGTTTCACATCAAAACCCTTATCATTTTTCAATATCGTATAGATTAATTCAAGATTAAAATAGATACTTTTGAAACAATCATCAATATTAATTTCGAATCTATCACTCACTTTAATTTTTTTCCAATCAATATTGTACTTTTCAATTGCTTTTTCAATATTAATTAAAGAAGAATTAATATTAAGCAATGGCTTGCCTAATGAATGTTTTACAGAAGCATAATTTTCATATAATAGATTCTCTAAACCAAATGCTTGAGCTTTACTTTCGGCTTCTAATAATGCAATTTTAACATTTGCCTCCTTTGCCCCTTTTACCTTAGCTTTTTGTATTTCTAAAGAAGGTATAGAAATTTTTAAACTTAAAAAATCCTGGAGCCTTATTGCAGGAACTACAATTCCTGTTCTATATATATCTGCTTGTCTATTAAAGGATTCTAGATTTAATTCATTTATTAAATATTCTAAATCACAAATTTCAGATTTTAACTTAAAACAAAAAATATCAGGAGAAACAAATATAGGAGTGCCATTATATTTAAAAAATGTAGGCTTCAAGCTCTTCCACCTTGCCGCTACTAAAATAACATCTTCTTCAATCTTAACCCCGTTTCTAGGAATATCTGTAGTTTCAATTTGATCAACATTCAATAGAAAATTCAAACTATCCTCTTTAAGGTCTCGTATTTTAACAAATTTTGCAGAGGTGTCATTGACTGCCCTTTGTTGTCTTGAAGCAATTTCTAAAATTGAAGAAAGCTGCTCCCCACCGATTATAATTTCTTCATGCCTTAAATATCTTATAGGGAAAAGATTAAAATCGTTTGATTTTATTTGTTCAGTAGAAGCAAATACAGAATATTCGTTCTCAATTTTTTGATTAATAAAATTAATTAAAGCATTATCATTTAATACTTTACTTCTATCTTCCCTAACTTCTACAAAGGAATTTGCGTCAACAAAATGAACTAAATTATCCCTTGAATTACTTTTGTTAATTACTAAAATACATAAAGAAATAGAGGTATTATTCAAAATGCCGCTTGGTATTGAAATAATATTTTCAATCCAACCACGTTCAACTAGTTGCTCTCGAATATGCCTTTCAGCTCCAGTTGCATAAAGAAACCTTTGTGATATTACTAAAATCATTTTGCCATTCTGACTCAAGCTATTAAATGACTTTTCAATTAAATAACTCTCACAATTGTTTGAAATCATATCAGGGGCATTCTCTTGAATTCTTAAACCGAATGGAGGATTAGAAATAATTATATCAAACCCGCCTTGATTAAGTTGCCAATTAGAAATTACATCTGATTCAATTACTGTAGAACTAGAGAGTTTATTATGAGCAATTAATCTTAGCTGTCCATATATAAATGAATTATGATTAAACTCTTGTCCAATATAATGCTTTACATTTTTTGATAAAACCCCAAAACTATTCAAGCCTGAAAATGGGTTATAGACTGTTTTTGCTGATAACGGACCTGCTAATGAAATTGCAAAACGACTAATTTCTAGAGGCAAGAGACTTTCTGAAATCCTATCATTTTGCTTTAAAAGTTTATATAAAACCGAATCAAAACCATCTCCAAAATCAAAGCCTGGAGTATTAAAATCAAACTCTTTAATACAGTTAATTAAACTTTCATATATCCCGGATGAAATTAGTTTCTGTCTGATTGGAAAAAACTCTTCTCTTAAACTATAAAACAACCACTCTTTGTTCTTTTCATGATCTCCAAAAGGAACAGGATTATCTATCAATCCCTCTTTATGTAATACAAATAGATATAAAACATAGTAATACTCGAAAGGATCCAATTTGCCCCTAACCATGTTAATTGGCATCCACATTCTTTCTTTAATATTTTCAATCTCTTTGTTCATATTTGTCTCAACTAATTTTATCATATATATTTTCTACACAACAAAAGTATTGTTTAACTGTGCAGTCAATCTGCACAGAATAAAACTATTTATATTGCGATAAGGCTAGCTTTGTTTTTTCAATTATAGAATCTATTAGGCTCTTTGGTTTTAATACTTCTACACTATCCGCGTAGGATAAAATCAGTCGTTCTAATTCATAGTTTATTACTACGTTTAAATTAACTTCTACCGTTCCGCTATCTATTCTTTTCAACTTTTGAGAGCCATGAATAGGCTTAGATTCAATGTAGTGACCCGTTTTTCCCTTGAATAGCAAAACAATATTTTCAACTTTTGCATTTTCGGGCTTTGTGACACCAACTATATCTTCAAAATATTCTTGCCAATCAATTGTATCATTAATTTGATACTGATCATTCAACTCAGAAATATTCTTTATCCTATCTAAAGCTAAATTCCAATCATATTTATTTTTTTCAGGATTGTACCCATATAAAAACCATCTATTATTAAATTGTTTTAAATAATACGGATGAATAATAATATCAAAAGCTTCAGCCGCTTCGAATGGCATGTACTTGATTAATAATACCTTTTTATATAAGATTGCGTTGTATAACTCTCCTAAATTTTCAATGCCTTTTAAATATTGATTTGAATCAAACTCTATTATTGTTTTTTCGTTTAAACCCTTAGCAGTGCCGTGTTGTAGCTTAGGCAATGTTTCATTCATCCACTCAAATTGTGGCATTCCTTTAAACTGAGAGAGTATATCTATTGCGGATTTTAAATGATTTATTTCTAACTCATTTAATGGCATATTGTTAATTGAAAACTTTGGATCAATATACCTGTAGTAAATTCTTTTACCTACTCTATTTTTTTCTAACTCGATACTCCAACCTTCTGAACTTTCCATAAACAGTATGTCTTGAAAAATTTGCCTTCTACTAATTCCATTAGTACTAGGATTTAATTCTGCAAGAACATTAGAACACTCATCAATTAGATCTTCAATAAAATACTTTTTAGCATGGTTTCGAAAACATGAATCCATCACTTTGTATCTAATTAAAGCATTTTTGTTTATTGACATAGAATAAATAATACATATGAAGTTACAACATTCTGTGCAGAGTCACTTCACAAAAAATCATTTTAATACTTTAGATTCTATTTTTAAGCCCTTTTGTAGGTAAGAACGGTGGCTCCATAAGCCGAGTCCAGTTCTTTACCAATTTTGTTAATTATACAAAAACTCAATTTCTCCAGGTAATCCCTTAGCAAATCGCTTTGCTGGGACCAAACTATAAACCGTTGTTTTTAGAATATATTCTCCAGACTTTTTATCCTTCTTAGTATATGGGATAGTCATTGGGTATTCGTCTTTAAGAAACAACCAAGCTCTAAGGCTCATTTTCATCACTAGTTCATAAGACTTTTCCTTCTCTCCAAATCCAAATACATCTGGTTTTACATCCTCGTGCTTGGATTCGTTAGTCATTTTTTGACTTTTAACCAGCACATCTGTTATTCTTTCTAAGTTGAAATACTTAATTCTGCCGGAGGCTATTTCATAGGCTACAAGGGAAGTGTAGTTGTCTGTAAACTTGATTGGCTCCACCTGCCTGTCACTTATTTGTTGACTATTTGCTGAATAATATTTTTTAAGTACAATTACTTTCCTTTCCTGTATACCTTTTGTAACCTTTTCAACCAAATTACTTAAATGTACCTTCAATAGGTTATTACCTGCTAGTGCTGCTTCATTATTGAGGGATAGTTTTTGAATGATACTATCCTTTAAAGGACTCTTCTTTCCAATAACTGATATTGACTCTTGAATCAATTTAATCTCTTCAGCTGTAAACATCTGTTTAATATCCAACACACCATTGTCAATATATATTTTATTATTAGAATCCTTTTCAACTTTAAACCCTACAGCTTTTAGAAGATCAAGGTACCTATAAACAGTACGTTCTGTGCTACCAATCAACTTAGCTATAGTCTTCATGGTCTTTGCAGGACTTGCCTGTAAAACTGAAATTAACTGTAGTAATCTCAGTAGTTTATTCTGGTTATGCATGAGATCATAAATTTAAGACAAGTAAGGACAAAGTATTATTATATTTTATAATTCGACCCAAGTTGACAATTTTATCAACTTTATTCGTACTAAGGCATGAAATCAAACTAGTTATGGTTTTGGTGATTTGGGGGAATCTAACAATACTGCATTAGTTGAATTTCATGTCTTAAAATTTTCATAGTGTATCATTTATGACATAGTCGGTACAGTATTAATATAACAACTTTGATACATGTGTATTGACAAGAAAAATGTGCAGTCTTACTTAGGAACTACAATAAGGAATCTTAGAATTAGGAAAGGGTGGACTATGGAAAAAACTGCTTTTGAATCAGAAATGGAATATATACAGATCAGTAGAATTGAGTTAGGTAAAATTAATACAACAGTGTATCAGGTGTATAAATTATCTAAAGCCTTGGATATAGAAATGACTGAATTTTTTGCTGGTATTCATGAAGAAATAGAAAAAAGAAAGAATATATAATAAGATTGACAATCTAATATAATGGAGTCCAGGTACCATTCAAACTGGGGAGTCTTCCGAAAATCCTTAAGAGTAAGAATAATTAATCAAACTAAAGCAATGAAAAAAAACATGTTGAAATTAGGTGCCTTTTTAATGTTTGCACCTGTATTTCTTACCAGTTGTGCATCAATTTTTGGGAAGAGCTCTTATCCAGTATCCATTAACACTAATCCAAATGGTGCTAATTTAAGTATCACTGATAAAAAGGGAAAAGAAGTTTATAAGGGACAAAGCCCGGCAACAGTTACATTGAAGTCTGGAGCAGGTTTCTTTTCTAAGGCAGAGTATCAAGTGAAAATTTCTGCAAATGGTTATTCTGAGCAGATAATTCCAGTTACTTACAAATTAAACGGTTGGTATTTTGGTAATTTATTAATTGGTGGATTCTTAGGAATGTTGATAGTTGACCCTGCAACAGGTGCTATGTGGAAATTAGATACACCTCCAATTAGCGTTACTTTGAACAAACCAACAGCGTCAATTGAACCTACATTGCAAATTCTAGATGTAAATACAGTTAGTGCAGATGTAAAATCTAGCATGGTTAAAATTAACTAAACGACTTTTGTAAATAGAAAATAAATGATATTGAAACTGTCTTTAATTGGGCGGTTTCAATATTATTTTAATGGTTTTATTCATACCATTTTAAAAAAGAATAAAGTGGCTCCCACTAAAATTTCAATTATTTGCCCTAGATTAAATTACTTCTTATGAAAAAAATATTAGGTGTATTTGTATTAGCAGCTGTTACATTAGCTGGTTGTATTTCTATAGCTCAGTTAAGAGGAAATACTTATTCTTATTCCCATAAATTAACAGGAGATAATATTACTGATAACTTATATGAGGATAACGATTTAAAAATCAGTTTTTCAGTAGGGACCAAAGAAATAGATTTTGAAATCTATAATAAGACAGATAAATCAATTAAAATTATTTGGGACGAAACCTCCTTTATTCCTTATGGAGAAGGGAAAAAAGTGATGCACAAAGGTGTTAAGTATGTAGATAGAAATGCTGCTCAAGTACCCACAACTATTCCATCAAAAACTTCATGGAGTGATATGGTTGTTCCTACAGATAATGTTTATTATAAACAAGGATATTACAGCCAATATGTTAGTAATCCTGGAGGTTGGGAAACTACTGATTTATGGCTTACCGCAGATTTCAATAAGCCTGAAACTGAAGCTGTAGTAATGAAACTAAAAGGTTTGAAGTATCGATTATTGATGCCAATGGAAGTGAATGGAATTAAAAAAGAATATACATTCAATTTTGAAATAACTGATGTAGTAAAAACTGCTCCACCAGCTACTAACTAAAAACTTAAGGAGATTATTACTAAATTAGTGAAAATTATAAATCATGTCTAAGTACGGTTTTTCCTTCTCTTGGAAAAGAGCTTTGGGTATACCTGCTGCTAAACAACGTTTTGCTAGGCAAACGGGAATCCCAACTACTCAATCTGGTATAGAAAGAAAAGTAGGTAGAGGAATTATTAGTTTGTTGTTGAGTTTATTTACAAGTAAAAGGGGTTAGTTGCTAATAAATTCAAAAATCCCCCTGTAGTAAATGTTCTACAGAGGGAAATGCCTAAAATCATTACTTGGCGGAACTGTCAGTTGGCGGATTATTAAAGCATATGCTCAATCCCATCAATTGGAAATTCACGTATTTGCAGACTTTTGGGGAACTCATTGATATCCCCACCATGATGGTGCTTCAGATGCATTGTATCACGTAAATGACAACCAAGTTGTTTTACAAACACAGCAACATCGGTTTTATCTTTTAAATCCTTAACAATTTTTTCGTACCATGCTAATTCTGAGGGTCGATATTTATAGGGACCAAACTGGTCTCCACTTTCGCCACCTAATATCAACCACTGATAATCATCAATAATTCGTTTGCCATCACTTTCCACTAAAAAATCTATTTCTTCTAAAAGCGGTTCAGCTGAAATAAAGCGAACTTTTGCAGGAATAGATGCTAGCGTAACAGCTCTGTGCATGGAAGATTGAATGCCTATTGATGTACCAAACCAAACATTATCCCAGCCTTTGCCCCAATCAGGCGGTAAATGATCTTTAATTCTTTCTGGCCTCTTTGTTAGTATTAGCCAAATATGCTGTGGAGTTTTTCTAATTACATCCCATGCATCTTCTCTCCATTCATCCGCTTGCTCTAGAAAAAAATCAGAATAAGAACAAGTGAATATAATTGCACCTTCCTTCTCAAATAATGGCTTATAAAAGGTTGCATCACTCAATCTATGAATGATCGAACCATTTTGACCAATTTTTTTCTTGTTCCTAAACATATAGCATGCAGCACATTCAACTCCTAGTTTGCGGCAACCATGCCAAAAGTTATGGGTCAACTTACACCATTGTATATCTGTTAAAATCATATAGTTTTAAATTTAGCCCTACACCTTTTATATGATGTAGGGCAATTATTAATTTAGATTATCCGCCATTCGCCTAATCCGCCACTGTTACTTTTTCATACTCTCCCTTTTTTACAGAAGTTAACCTTCCAGCTTTCTTAAGTTTATCCAGCATTCGCTCTGCGGTTCTTTTAGAAATATTCAATGATTTGCATAAGGGGGCTAACTCTTTTGGCTTAAACTGCTTTGGAAGCATATCAAACATCTCATCCATTCGTTCATCTGCTTCATTTTTTTCTCCAGGAAGATCTTTAAACAGATCGATACAGCATTGATAAGACTCCTCGGCCATCCATGATGCTATTTGGAAATCTTGGTCGCTACATACAATAACATCACTTGACAATTGATTTTGAAAATATCTTACCATGGTTAAAATGGTTGCTATCCTAATAGTCATATTCCCATGCCTTTTTGCAATGCTCGTTGCATTTTCGCCACCTTCTAAATTGCTGTGTTCTAAACGTCTGGCACCTGTTTCATTTAACAAATTCCAATGTTCATTGGTGAACTTCACTTCTACATTTCTATCCTTAAAATATTGGTATAACTTGTAATAAGCATCTGCCTTCTCTTCAAAAAGCGTATTAAGAGGCACACAAGTTTCACAGGGTTGTACGTCTTTCCAAACTATTGATGCTGTACCTGAAATATTCATAAACCTAGATAGCAGGCCATCCTTGTTTGAATGAAACAGCCTAGGTATTTGTGATGGGGTCCCAGTAATCACAATGGCCATTTTAGGATTCAAGACATCAAGATGCTCCGAGTTGTTCTTTCGCATTTGGCTTATCTGCTCATGATGGAAGACCTTACGGAAGATCATTGAGTTGTCACCCCCAAATTTATTCCCCATCATATTAGTCATTGCATCCGTTTCCGTTTCAAAGAGTAACGCCATCGTTGCACCAGCATTTTCTGCAAGTTGCTCTGTGAGTTTGGAAGAAGTCGTATTTGCCGGAATAAGCAGGATTGGTAGTTGTGGCTTTTCTGGCGGAAGTGTTAGATTTCCCGCTTTTTTATTTTTTTCATACTCCTTTAGTTCCATCCGGTAAGTCTTCATAAGATGATTATTTGTTGATCTTAATTCATCATTTATTTTTTTTAATACCAATGGTAGTAATGCTAATTTACCTTTGCCGGCTGCTGGCGGAAAAGAAACACTTAGCATTAATGCAGGGTGATTTACTTTGCCATCATAATTGGCCCAAACATGTGGCATCAAAGATCCAGTAAGGACTGTAGCAGCATACAGACCCATATACTTCTCTTGTGGAGTTTCCATCAAATTGACTGTTTCCTTTAGTAAATCTGGCAAATCATTTATTGCTGCCAACAGATTGTAATTGTCTTTTTCGTATGTCATAAATTTTATTATTTTAAAAAAATTGGAGGTGCCATTTTACACCTCCTTGTTGTTGTATAGGTTTTGTATTTTAACTACATGGCTTACATGGTGGGAAGGCTCTTTTAACTGCCCTATCAAGTCCTCCAAGGCCCAATACAGTTACACGTGTTACTGGAACAATGGTTTGCATTTTTCCAATCATTATGCCTGTTTTTACTAATTTCAACCATTTATTCCTTCTGTATTTTTCAGCTGGTGTATTGTCTTGTAATAAATAGCCTTTCTCACGAAGCCAACTAAAGAACTTTATTTCACCACCTGGAAAATCTACCATTTTAGCTACTTCGGCAATTGATAGCGTTTGGGGATTGCTAATGCTTTCCATATTTATTTGTTTTTATTTTTTTAAAAAATTGTATAGCCCAACAATTAAATGAAGGGCTATACATAATCACTAGATATCAAGTGGGTTTGGATGGATTAATGATGGGTTTAGGAAACAATCAAGAATTTTTAATCCTTCTTCAGTACTGATATCAGTGTACTGGTTGATACTGCAGAAATTCGCATCTGCACCTAACTCTTTCTCAAGTGTATAATGCATAATTTCTGGACTTGTTGATGATTCAGTATCGCATAATCGCAGATATTTGAATCCATTTTCTAAAAGCTTCGTTTGAATAGACAAACTTTTTTTCATATTACTTGTTTTATATGGTGGTTACCCACCGGTTAATATTAAATCGAACTAGCATTTACAGTTAGTGCACCAGGAGCTAATCCATCATCTATAACACTGGTACAATTTCCTTCCATCTATTACTGCATTTGCAACTGCATAATATTGTTGGAAGGAAAAAATCTTTAGTTTTTTGACCGTTCAATCCAAGCTTTGATTTCATCGATCCGGAATAACAGCTTACCATTAGGCTTATAAAAAGGAATTTCACCAAGTGCCGTCTTTTTGTATAGTGCACTTAATGATTCACCAAGCATGGAAGCACAGTCGATAGCATCGATATAACCAAATTTTGGATCTGGTTTCATTGTTCTTCTATGTTTCATTTATTTAGTTTGAAACGCAAAGAACTTAATAATTTGTAAGGGATACGAGAAGATAAAAGCAATGAAAGCAACCTAACATAAATTGCTTTCATTGCCACTAAGATTTAGTGGGATATGTGTAAATATCTTACTTGGACTTATTTGTTTTGGATATAACTGATCTGAAATTTGATGGAGTAACTTTTGTTTCCATTCCTTTGTGTAAATGGTAAAAGCAACCAAACTCTATTAAAACAGCAGGTGTAGCAAAAGGTAATTTATATTTTTTTATAAGTTTATTTAGATCAATAGCAACTGTTTTCAAAGGTGTGCCGAAGAATATTTTCATTACTTCAATCTCATAATCTAACAAAAATGGGTCACTAAGCAAACGTATAAAATTGCTTCTAGATTCCCCCTTGTCATCAAAAAGTGGACCTAAATTTTTTGTTTCAAATTTTGACAACTCTTCAGCTATATTTATTTCAACTAATGGCCTACTACCCAAGTTCTCTTGGCTTAAAGATTCATAGGCCTTTAATTCTGGAATTATATTTGAATACCATTTTTTTCTGTCTTCGTCATTTGTTATTTTATTTTTTCTGATCTTCCCTTTGGGTGTTATGATAAAATAATCCCCATCTTTATTTTTACCTTTATGTAAGACTTCTCGAGACTCTTCAAATTCTATATGGTTTGTAATTAGGCTGTAACGTTTATAATTTTCTTTATAAAATTCACCAACTAGTTTTTTTATTCTTTCAACAACCATTTGACTGGATTCCTTCCATATCGTACTTTTTGCAACTACTTTAAATTTCCAGACGGCTGTTTCATAATCAAATACATTTACATCATCAAGTATTGGCATCTTTTTTAAATGCTCTAGTCTTTCAATAATAGATGTAAATTCAGATGGTAGTGCTTCCATTTTATTCAAATTTAGTTAGTGCTTTTGCTAATTCTTTTTTACTGTCATCCTCAAAACTATCAAGGTACTTTTGCGTAACAATTGAATTGGAGTGACCTAATGCTTCTTGAATTTGTCCAATTGATGCACCAGAACGTTTTAGTATAGTTGCAGCAGAATGTCTGCTAAAATAAGTTGTAGCAACTTTACTTAGCTCAAGAAATTCACAGATACGTTTCATATTCTTATTGGTAGTTTGAATAAGCTGGTCAATTTTAAGGGATTGGTCCAGCGGACTGTCATCAATATCCAATATTGGAAATATGTAATTATCCGGGCTTGTGTCTTCGTTGCCCCATTTTTCTATTATTTCCATTGATTCCTTGGTCAAAAAGCAACTAATAACTTGTTGGTTGCCTTGGCTCGTTTTTTTTGTTTTTTCACGGATGAATCTAAGCATATCTCCATCTATGTTCTTAAACTTAAGTTTTGCTAAATCTCTAAAGTTTAAACCATTGCAATAGTAACTAAACATCCAAAAATCTTTTGATCTGTCTTCGTAAGTTCCTTCTATAGGCTTATAATCATAGATCTTTTTAATTTCGGCTAGGGTTAATGCCTTTTTAATATTTCGTCCAGCTGGAATAATAAATCTATTTCTTCCGAAAGGATAAGTCTCATCTCTTTTAATAACTCCAAGACTGATACAGTAATTATATACCGCTCGAAGTGTTCGGGTATAAATACCTACAGTAGTAGGGCTATTATTTTGATTCAACATCCATTTATGGAAGTTATTTAAAAATTGTGGCGTTATATCATAAATGCTAAGTTTTGCTTTACCATGAAAACGTTTAATTGTATTCAAAGCAGTTTGATAAGCTGAAGCAGTCTTTATTCGATCTTCGCTATATATATTTTTAATGTAATCATCGAAAAACGGATAGATATCGGATGCGTCTTTATGCTTACCAAAAATCATTGCCTGGAACTTATCAAATGTAAATTGAGGCAATGCTTCCACCGCCTTGTTAGCTTTTTCTTTCCAGGATGTTAGTTCAGCTGCAGATTTTATAAAAGCTTTGGAAGGTTTAGGTTTTGATGCCTCTGTAAATTCATCCTTAGTCATATCCAGCCCAATTTTAAAATCACGGTGCTGACGTTGGTAGATAACCCTGATTTTAACTGGATACTTGCTATTTTGCTTTTCCCTTTCCGTATATAATAGAATTTGAATTGTCGGTTTCATGTTTCTAAATTACAAAATTTAGAAACAATTTAGAAACATTTTAAGTAAAAGTTAGAAAATGAAAGAAAACTTAAACCATATAAATAACTGAATATCAATAATATATATTAAATTTAGAAAAAGTTAGTAAAGGCTAGAAAATAAAAAAAACGGACTCATAATCAGGGGGTCCCAGGATCATGCCCTGGTGGGCCCACAGCCGAAAGGCATGATTTTCAAGGGTTTATGCTGTTAAAAGCGTAGACCCTTTTTGTTTGGGCTTACTATCATTGAGTTTCAGACGTTTTTAAGTCATTTTATACATCAGTCGGTTAGGAGATAAAACACCCATTTAAGCCCATATTTCTGGTGCTTATTTTAGTGCTAAAGTGAAAAAATTTAGTGCCTTTGGTTTTGACTTAGAAAAGCACATCATTAACCAATAAAATGAATGTGAAATGAACGTAAAAACAAGCTTTTTAGCTCTTACATCAAGAAAGAAATTGAATGGTGAAATTCCAATCTATTGTGACATCTCCAATGGCACTGAAAAAAGTCGCTTTGGCACCAACATTAGTACTAAACTTGAAACATGGGATAAGAAAAGACAGAGAGTTAAAGGCAACTCAGTTGAGTCTTTAATTATCAACAGTAACCTTGAGAAAATAAGAGAACAAATTAAGAACATAGTCTATGAGGCAATTAAGAGGAATGAAGATATTTCTCCTTTAGATGTCAAGAATCTCATGACAGGAAATAATGATAGTAAACCAACTACATTAATGTCAGTATATAAGATTCGCTTTGAAAAGATGAAGAAGCTTTTGGGTAAGGATTATCAAAAAACCACATTGATTAAATTTAACTATCTGGCAAACTCAGTTCAAGACTTCCTAAAAGTTGAATTTAAAATCAACGACATACCATTAAAGAAGCTCAACAGAGTGTTTATTGATGACTTAGAACTCTATCTAAGAGCACAAAGGTCAATGAAGACTGTTAGTATCAACAAGATAATACAGATGCTTAAATCAATCGTGAGATATTCTCTTGAAAGAGGATGGATTGATAGAGACCCATTCCTAGGTCACAAATCAAAATCAGTTCAAACAGAAATCCTATTTCTAACACATGAACAGGTTACTAAGCTGGAGACAACTATTCTTTCTCAAGAAAGACTAAATAGAGTAAAGGAACTGTTCTTGTTTAGTATATACACAGGGCTCCATTATGCCGATGCTATGTCTTTGACTACCTCCAACCTGATAAATGGTGTTAATGGTAATTTATGGATTGATTATGTAAGGGGTAAAACAGGTAAAAGGATACAAATTCCGCTCCTAAATAAGGCGCAGGCCCTACTAGCCAAGTTTGAAAAACAAGGGCTTAAAAACGACTTTATACTGCCTAGAATCACCAACCAGAAAGTCAACAGTTACCTAAAAGAAATTGGAGATATTCTCCATATTGAGATTCCACTAACACATAAGATAGCTAGAAAAACATTTGGCTCAATCTTACTCTACCATAATATACCTATTAAAGTGGTAAGTGAACTCATGGGACATTCAAGCACAATGATTACAGAGAAGCACTATGCAAAACTAGATACAAGGAAGCTTGGAGAAGCAATAAGTTCATTAAATTTATAGAATGAATGACCTGTTTACAGAAACCATAACAAGTGTAAAGCAAATAGACAACTTCTTTTTAGAATTTGAAAATCATTTTGCATTCTCATTTCAAGATATTGACTTAGAAATTCATCAAAATGATATTAATTTTCAATCAGATGACGAAAGGATTAAATATATAATTGATGAAAGGCTTTTTGAAAAATACTTTAATTGGATTAGAAAAAAAATCATTAACCATCTGAATTATCAATTAGAAAAAAAAGACGATTCAATAAGCTCTATACTTTTTTTACAAAGACAAGTTGAATACTCTATAAAATATAAACCCGAAAGAAGAAAAGTAAATCTAGTCAATGATTACAAAGTGTATTATATTGCAAATGGAGACGAAAGCATTCTAAATGAAGAATATTTATATTCTGATTACGAAAAAGAGATATTAAAAAAATCTTTTCAGGTATACAGTTTATGTTATGATAAAACAAGAATAAAGGTAGCTCGTCTTTTGAAATTATTTGAACAACCTCAAACAAATCTTATTGAAGAAAAACAAAAAAAGCTTTTACAAAATGAGAGAATGCCATTGCTATTTGAGAAATTAAATGAGATTGGATTTTTTAGTCTTGACAAAATAAAGCAGCTAAACGAAAGTCAAAAAAAGGCAATTATTGAATTGATTAAAACAAAAAATAACATGCCATATACTATTGCTCTTTTCCATCATATTGGATTTATTGACCACTTAGAACAACATGTTTTTTCAAAAAAAGATAAGCTATATAAAAAATTGTCGAGTATACTAAATATTGATAAAAGCGGGCGAACTGTAAGAGGATTAATTAATTCTTTAAAGCCAGTTTCAAATGAAAATATAAGTAAATATACGGCTCATATTCACATTCTAGATGCTACGGAAGATTTCAAGTCAATAATTGAGGAGGAGATTTAGGAGGATTTTCAGGAGGAGACACTCCTTATTCCCCATTTTTGAGATTATACTTTTGGACTCATATGGATGCTGCAGCTCCTATTTCCAAATTTTAAATCAAACAATATGGGAACAATCTCAGCTCTTGAGCTCATAAAAAATGAAAGCTTGAGTCAAGAAAAAAGCCTTTTAGAAGGGGTATTTGAAAAAACAGGCCTAGCATGTATAGCTGGAGCAACTGACACAGGGAAAAGTATGATTCTTAGAGATTTAGCAATAGCCATATCTCAAGAAGACGACTACTTCCTTGGATTTAAATTAAATGCAGTTCACAACAAAGTCATTTTTGTATCTACAGAAGATAGCATGTCAAAGACAGCTGAGCTTCTAAAAATACAGACCGAGGGGATGATTGATGAGAGTTTAGGTAGAATTCGTTTCATTTTCAATCCAGAAAACTCTCTAGAGGAAGTAATAAGAGCTCTAGAACAAGAACAAGCTGACGCAATCATTATAGACTGTTTTAGCGATGTTTATGAAGGTGATGCTATTAACTCAAATGAAACGAGGTCATATTTAAAGAAATGGCAGAAAATTGCTGACCAGCATGGCTGTCTTATTCTATTTCTTCATCACTTAGTTAAACGTGGCGAATCTGGTGCTCCAAGTAAACATAATTTACACGGAGGACAGGGTTTTCAAGCTAAAATGAGAACAGTAGTTGAGTTAAGAGTAGATATGCATGACATAAACAAAAGGCACTTGTGCATTACAAAGGGAAATTATTTAAAAGCAGAACAAAAAGATAGAAGCTTTGTTTTGTACTTTGACCCAGAAAATTTAAGATTTACATCTAAAGGAGAAAGAGAAGATTTTGATAACCTTTATGAGAAGCCAATAGATTACGAAAGAATTAAAATCTATAAAAAGGCATCTGAACTCAAAAAAGCTGGTTTGATGGGAAAAGACATTGCCGCTCAAATTGGCACATCAGAATCAACTATTTCAAGGATTCTAAATGAAGGTAAAAAATCCAAATGGGATGAAGTAAGTCAAGGCGATGACGATGAGCCTGAAGAACTTCAAGCTGCTTAATTATTACCCGCTAGCCTGATACTAGCGGGTTTTTAATTTCATTCTTGCAATTTCCTAGGCGTGTGAAATTCATGCAATTTTAATTTCCTTTCATTATGTCTTTGAGCTGGAAGTTTTATTAATTAATTGTTTAAGTTTATCTAGGTCTGACGGGTCATCTAATCTATGAATCATTTTATGACAATTTGAACACAGCACAATAAAGTCTTTCTCTGCATCTAATTTTATAATTTTACCTTTTAGCTGATGTATAGGCTGCTTATGATGTGCTTCTATATAATTTCTTCCAATTATTCCATATGTTCTTTCAAAATCAAATCCACAACATTCACATTCATATCCTTTACGCTTTTTAACTTCCTGGATTAGTTTTCTATCATCACGTTCAATACGCACATGATGTCTCATTTTCCTTAAATCTGACTCTATAACAAATGAAGGAAACTCTTCTGATAGTTCGTCTGCAGTTTCTTTAGTTGAAACTGTTATTGAGTCGTAAATTACCTGCTGATATGTTTCCAAGAGGTTGGTAATATCTTGAAATAGTTCCTTGTCAGTTGGTAGTCTTTTTGCATCATAGTACTTTGCTATTACACAACCTTCCTCATAATTTGAAGCCAACTTATTCGAGCTTTTCCCAGACTGTAATTTAAAGTTCAAACCTTTTGATGTCTCAAATCCAATTGGAATAGCTTTTATCTTATTTAAGAGTAGGCTGTTTTGGTTCTTTAAAGCCTCTCTAATTTTCTTGCTCTCTTTATATTCTAACTGAACACTCGTAACGCCAATCCCTAAAGAAAGATAAAATCCAGACATATCTTCTTTAAACAAAAAGACTGGATAGAAACCACTTTGAGCTGAAGTTGTGACAAATCTATCAAATATGGCGAGCCAGGGAACAGAACTCCAAACGCCTACACCGACCGAACCTTTGACTATATACCTATCATCATTTATGAATTCGGCTAATTCTTTTGCTGAATCTACGCATAGCTTCTTAAATAATATGTGTGTATCAGATTTATGCTCTTTCTTTAATTGAAGGTAATTTTCAAGAATGAACTTAAGGTTATCAATCATACTATTATTTATATAGCTTGAAGCTAATTTGATACTTAAAAAAATCTATATTGGTGGTTACCGACAATGCTCTTTTGATTCTTAAATCATCGTCGGAACCAATAATAACACCTTTTACTATTTGCCCAGGTTCTGCTAATTCTTCTTTAACAAACCCCATGTACCTCTGTATTTGTCCAACTACAACATCACTTACCCGACCTTTTTTGAGTTCTACAACCAATAATTCCTTCCTGTCTTTACTAACAGCTAATATATCTATAGGACCTGTATCAGAAGGATATTGTTGACCTACAAGTTCACCTTCTTCTTCATAAATATCATATATACGTCCCAAATCTGTTTGTTTCCAGTTTTTAACTAAGAAATCTTCTAAGTGCTTTTCTAAAGCGAATTCGGATACGTCCTCAACATTGCTATCTGTAGAAATTAATGACGCTTGTTTATTGCCTTGAATCAATGCCTCAATTTCATCCGCATACTTAGAAACATTACTAACTGTGCCAATTGAGCCGCTTGAGTTTTTCAATGCTTCACTGAATGATTGCCTAGAAATAGTATTTGTAAACCAATTCACCTTCCTTCTATGAGGCAATACATTACCCTCACTGTAATAATAACTCCCTATGACTTCGCCAACATAATACTCACTTTGTCCATTAGGACAAATAACAATATCTCCGTTTTGTATACCTTTAGCAATTGTCCATGTAAAACCACAAGCTAGCCCAGCTGAAACTTTACTTTTTTCAGGATGATTTAAAATCCATTGTGGAATTTGTTCTTTGTTGAATTCACGCCAGTTTTCATGAAGTGATTTTGTTAAATCACCTTTAATATCAAAGTCCGAACCAATGAACCCACCTTTGTAGCATTCTTCAGCATATAAACTTTTAGCTCCTAACATTATTCTATAGTATGACTTCATTATATCTTTTTTACCCATTAAATATATGAAATAATTATATGTCTAAGTTTATCAACTCAAAATCAAGAGACGTTTACATGCTCAAGGTTACTAGCATAATAAGAACAGGATACCTGTAAATGGGAAATGAATTTGCTTAACTGGGTGGGTCAAACTTTTAAAAGTCAAATTGTGAACTTAGGGGTATCATTTGAGATAGAAATCAAATTGCATGCATTTCATACACATAGGAAATTGAATGCAAGAAATTACCCTGTACTAAATTCTGTATTGGATATTCAGCTCAAATGTCCAATGGTTTTATATATAGTGCTGTATTTAGTGCTAATACTTATACAATGTGTGAATTTTGGCTGTAAAATGCTCATAAACAGCTGGTTAGATTTTAAGATTAGGCAGGGTTCAAGTCCTTTCTAG
>JACCDJ010017151.1_pt1 | contig 31860 bp, 22 predicted proteins | sample 7444481 | NCBI WGS metagenome assembly JACCDJ01 (sample SAMN15323435, study PRJNA562643) | freshwater metagenome | isolation source: river surface water | place: USA:Blue River Watershed | collected 2017-08-15 | reverse complement strand
TCGGATTGAGTGAAATTCAATCGAAGGCGATTCTTGAAATGCGTTTACAACGTTTGACAGGATTAGAACGTGATAAGATCCGTGATGAATATCAAGAGTTGATGAAGACCATCGAATACTTACGTAGTATCCTTGGTGACGAAGCTTTGCGTATGCAAATCATCAAAGACGAAATGTTGGATATCCAAAAACGTTTTGGTGATGAACGTCGTAGTGAGATCGTGTTGAACGCGGATGAAATCATGCAAGAAGACTTGATTGATCGTGAAGATGTAGTTGTAACGATTTCTCACTTAGGTTATGTGAAGCGTACTTCTTTAACCGAGTATCGCGCACAAGGTCGTGGTGGTAGAGGTTCTCAAGGTGGTGCCACACGTGATGAAGATTTTATCGAACACGTTTTTGTTGCCAATACGCACAACTACTTGTTAGTGTTTACCGACAAGGGTAAATGCTTCTGGTTGAAAGTTTATCAAATTCCAGAAGGAAATAAAACGAGCAAGGGTAGAGCGATTCAAAACTTGTTACAGTTAGAACAAGGAGATAAAATCCGCGCTTATATCAACGTAGAGAAATTGAATGACGAAGAGTTTATCAATAACCATTATGTGGTGTTCTGTACGAAGCAAGGTATTGTAAAAAAGACGTTGTTAGAAGAATTCAGTCGCCCACGTACCAATGGTGTAATCGCAATCAATATCAACGAAGGCGATCAATTATTAGAAGCGCAGTTGACAGATGGAACGAGTGAGATTTTAATGGCTATTCATAGTGGTCGTAGTATTCGTTTCCCTGAAGGGAAAGTTCGTCCTACCGGACGTTCGTCTGCGGGTGTAATAGGTATTGAGGTGGATGAGACGAATGACGAAGTTATCGGTATGATTTGTTTAGCTGCCAATGATCCAAGAACCTTGATGGTAATCACGGAGAACGGATTAGGTAAGCGTACAGCCTTGGATGAATATCGTATCACCAACCGTGGTGGTAAAGGGGTTCGTACCTTGAACGTAACGGATAAAACTGGTAAGTTGATTGGTTTCCTAGCAGTTAAAGACGATGATGATGTAATGATCATGTGTAAGTCGGGTATCACCATCCGTACTTCGGTAGCGGATATTCGTGAAGCAGGTCGTGCGACACAAGGTGTTCGTTTGATCCGTTTGAACGAAGGGGATGAAATCGCGGCAGTAACACGTATCGATCACGTTGAAGAAGAAGTAGCTATCGTAGCTGATGAAAACATCGCTCCGTTAGACAACGCATCTGATGCTACAGATACCACAGCTACTAACGAAGACGCTAGTCCTGTAACAGAATAATTCATGCGAAGCTTCTTATACGCTGCTAATGCTTTTGTGAAGAGTTTTATACTCTTCCTCCGTCCAGGTCTGTGGTTAGGCTTTTTAGCTAAGCCACTGACTTTCTTCGGACAAACTTTAGCCATGTCGAAGTGGATTAGTCAGCATCCAGTTAAAGGATTAAATGATTTCTTTACACGCAAGCGCGACTTCAACGCACGTTATCGTTTGTATGCGGACGTTATGCAGCAAGAAGCACTTCACGAAGCTGAGATTCTTTACATGGAATTCGGTGTTTTTAAAGGTGCATCCTTCAAGCATTGGGTGAAAAATAATACCCATGCCAATTCTCGCTTTTATGGTTTTGATACTTTTGAAGGCTTACCAGAAAGTTGGGGTGGATATGGGAAAGGAGCCTTTGCGACGCCAATTCCAGAGGTAGAAGGAAATCGTCACGAATTTGTGAAAGGTCTTTTTCAAGATTCCTTGCCTCCATTTATTCAAGCAGGAAAAGTAACCAAAGCACAACGCAAAGTGATTCACTTAGATGCGGATCTTTACAGTTCTACCTTATACGTGTTGACAAGTTTAGCGCCTTTTTTGAAAGCTGGCGATTTGATATTGTTTGATGAATTCAATGTCCCTGATCATGAATTTGCTGCTTGGGAACATTTCTGTAAAGCCTATTATATCAAGTTTGAGGTATTGGCTGCGGTCAATAATTATTATCAAATCGCTGTGAAGTTGCTTTAAGCAATATCACCTTTTAACCATCTACTTACTTCTTCTGCATAACTCGCTCCGATAGGTATCTCGGTTGTACCATCCAGTAATATTATCTTCTTATTGCGTACTGCTTTTACTTGATGAAGCGGTACAATAAAGCTGCGATGTACCCGTTGGAAGGGGAGTCCAGCTAACTTCTCTAACATATTCTTCAAGCTCATCAATGTTAAAATAGGTCGACCTTCTTTAAGATGAATTTTTACATAATCATCCAGACCTTCCATATAGCGAACATCCGACACATTGATTTTTATTTGTTGGTATTCTGATTTAACGAAGAAATAGTCGGCCAATTCTTTGTTTTTCTGTTGCATGACCCGTTGCTCGTGTATGGCACTTGCCTTATGAAAGGCTCTTTCAAAACGCTCAAAAGAAAAAGGCTTAAGTAAATAATCAGCAACGTCTAATTCAAAACCATCTATGGCATATTTGCTATATGCTGTGGTGAATACAGTTACCGGATTAATATCTAATGACTTTAGCAATTGAATGCCATTCACATCAGGCATCTGAATATCTAAAAACAAAATATCAGGCTTTTGCTTCCTGATAAATTCTACTCCTTCTATTGCATCCGTAAAGCTTCCAATCAATTGTAGTTGTGGGATCTTTTCTATAAAACTCTTGCTAATTTCTAAGGCCAATGGTTCGTCATCAATAATAACACAACGGATCATACTAGATTAATTTTTAAAAGCACCTCAAAAGTACCTTCATAATTCTTTATTTCGAGATGATGTTTATCAGGATAAGCCAATTGCAATCTTCTCTTTACATTCTCTAGTCCTAAGCCACTAGGCGCCTCTTCTTGTGAATTTTGAAAGATTTGATTGCTTACCTTTAATCGTAACTGCGTATTCTCTGCATGCAGTTCGATTTTTATTTTACTGTTTGCATGTGTTGAAATGCCGTGCTTAAAGGCGTTTTCAATGAATGTAATCAGAACTAAAGGAGCTATCAATGCCTGTGGATTACTGTTCTCGCACTTAAATTCAATGCAAGCTTTTTCAGACAAGCGTATGCTTTGTAGCTCTACATAGTTTTTAATAAAACTTATCTCTTTATCCAATTCTACTTTTTCAGAATTGCTTTGCTCCAATTGATAACGCATCAGTTCACTTAGTTTCAGAACGGCAGTGGCTGCGCGATCGTCTTTGAGCATTGCCAACGAATAAATATTATTCAAGGTATTGAAGAGGAAATGTGGATTCACTTGCATTTTTAGCAAGTTTAATTCCGATTTGGTTTTTTCAGCATCCGCCTCTTTTTGGCGTTCTGCAATTCCATATAGGAAAGAGCTCATCTGTATACCAGAACTCATCAGCCAAATCAAAAGAAATAGAAAAATCGATGATTCAAAGAAGTGAACTGGTCCTGTTGCTAGGCCCCAGTTTTTTTCTCTTTCCTCATGTTCTAAACGTTCCATCTTTTCCCATTCACCGAAGGTTAAAGGGGTGGTGTCTCTTAAATTATGAAATTGTTCAAGTGCTTCAATGTCGAATCCAGCTTCTTCTTTATCCTTGTCTCCCCACTTACTTGGGAGTGCGATAAAAGTGATCAGGCAAATAAATATTATGGCGAAATAGCTCCCAAACCTTCTTTTTAAAAAGTACTTTGGAATTAAAATGTTATGGTTCAAGTAGAAGAAAAGAATCAATAATCCATCGCATAATAAAACAGGCCAACGATAATAGTTAAGGTTGAACATTGTTTCTACATGTTCACCTTGATGATGGCGGTGTTCGAAGACTAATGGCAGGCTAAAAAATAGTAGCCACGCTATAAAATGAATAACGATTCTAAGCCATTTGGGTTGCATAGAACAAAGCTACTATTTATTGAATGGATTTGGGCGCTTATCGGGAAATTGCGAGATTGTATCGGTAATCATAGCTTAAAACTAGCTTAAGATAAAATTGGTATCTTTGGAGCATGAAAAGATTTTCCTTAAAGCCATTCATTCAATCAGTCGTAAATCGACCAGAAAGTTATTTTGCGCAGGATATTTTAGACCATAGCGAGGCCTTAAAAACTGCTATCGCAGGAAAATCAGTTTTAGTGATTGGTGGTGCAGGAACCATCGGAAGCAGTTATATCCGTGCTCTATTGCCTTTCCAGCCGAAGCGCGTTATTGTGGTAGATACCGATGAAAATGGATTAACCGAATTAGTGCGTGATGTGCGTAGCACAGAAGGTTTGTTTGTACCGGATGAGTTTATTACTTATCCAGTAAGTTTTGCCGATCCTGTTTTTGAAAAGATATTTTTACAGAAAGGCCCTTTCGAAATCGTCGCTAATTTCGCTGCGCATAAGCATGTGAGAAGTGAGAAAGATGAATTGAGTATTGAAGCGATGATTAATAATAATGTCATTCGCGCTAAGCGCCTTTTGGATTTATTAATGCAACATAAACCAGAACACTTCTTCTGCGTTAGCACCGACAAGGCCGCTAACCCGGTGAATGTGATGGGTGGTTCAAAGAAGCTGATGGAAGAGGTTATTCTGGCTTATAGTCAGCATATGCCAATCACCACTGCTCGTTTTGCGAATGTCGCATTCTCCAATGGTAGTTTGTTGTATGGTTTCATGGAACGTATGTTGAAGCAACAGCCTTTCAGCGGACCTTCTAATATTCGTCGTTATTTTGTAACGCCTGAAGAAAGCGGACAACTTTGTATGTTGGCTTGTATGTTAGGCGAGTCTGGCTCTATCTTCTTTCCGAAATTAGATCCTGAAAAAGATATGCAGACCTTTCAAACCATTGGCGTAAAGCTATTGGAGGCTTACGGTCTTGAACCAAAATTCTGTAACTCGGAAGAAGAAGCGCGCACCATTGCAGCTTCGTTAAAAAACACCGACACGCATTATCCTGTTTACTTCTTCGAAAGCGATACCTCGGGTGAAAAACCGTATGAAGAATTTTATACCGATCAAGAGGATTTGGTGATGAATAAATTCAACGCGCTCGGCTTCGTGAGAAATGCACCTAAACAGCCTGTAACAGCTATCGAAGCGATGTTTGAAGAATTTCAGCAGCTATTTAATAGCGGACAAATTTCTAAAGAGAGTATCGTTACTTTGATGAAGAAGTATATCCCTAATTTCGATCATATCGAAAAAGGAAAGAACCTCGATCAGCGCATGTAATTAATATTCCTCTTCATCATTTTTAAACTCACTGGTGAAGTGGAATTTAATCGCTGGATTATTCGTGCGTTCGGTATTCAAATACCATTCGCTCTGCGCTAGATAAATTAGATTGCCTTCTTTATCATTACCCAATACACTCTGTTTAAATCGGCAGAACTCTTCCATCTTGGCTTTATCCTCCGAAGTAATCCAGCATGCCTTATAATACGGCAAGGAAACGAAGCTGACACTTGCGCCATATTCATGCAATAGGCGGTATTGAATAACTTCAAACTGAAGTTCTCCCACCGTACCAATGATTTTCTTATGACCTAAGTTCTGTGTAAACAACTGCGCAACACCTTCGTCTGTCAACTGCTGTAAGCCCTTCTCTAACTGCTTTGTCTTCATCGGATCTTTATTCACCACCTCTTTGAAAATTTCTGGAGAGAAGGAAGGGATTCCTTTGAAGGTCATGTTTTCGCCTTCGGTAAGCGTATCGCCAATTTTGAAATTACCGGTATCAAACAAACCAACTACATCGCCAGGGAAAGCGTCATCCACTAAGGATTTGCTGCGCGCCATGAAAGAGAAAGGACTGCTAAAGCGAACATCCTTATCCAAACGTACGTGGTGATAAAAGGTATTACGTGCAAATTTGCCGCTACAAACTCGCATAAAGGCAATACGATCTCTGTGACGAGGATCGAGGTTCGCATGGATTTTGAAAATGAATCCACTGAACTTGTCTTCCGTAGGCGCTACTTCGCGTTTATCGGTTTCACGGGCTAATGGAGTAGGAGAGATGCGAATGAAAGTTTCTAGCAATTCACGCACACCAAAGTTATTCATCGCAGAACCAAAGAATACCGGCGCCAAGTGACCTTCAAGATAGTCTTTTACTTCAAATGGATTATAAACACCTTCTACCAATTCAACGTCCTGACGGAGTTGATTGGCGTCGGCTTCACCTACTTCGTTATCTAATTTTTTGTCAGACAAATTCTCAATGACCATCTTCTCATCATCCTTCGACTTCGCTTGGAATAACTGTAAGGTTTGGTCGTAGATATTATAAACGCCTTTAAAACTGCTACCCATATTGATCGGCCAGCTTAAAGGACGAACTTTGATTTTTAGATTTTGTTCTAATTCATCCAAAAGATCGAAGGGCATTTTACCATCACGATCCATTTTGTTGATGAAAATGATCACAGGAGTTTGACGCATGCGACAAACCTCCATCAATTTTTTTGTTTGCTCTTCCACACCTTTTACGCAGTCGACCACCAAGATTACTGAATCGACAGCTGTAAGGGTACGGTAAGTGTCTTCGGCGAAGTCTTTGTGACCCGGAGTATCCAAAAGATTTACTTGGGTGCCATTGTATTCAAAGCACATAACAGAGGTCGCAACCGAGATACCACGCTGCTTCTCGATTTCCATAAAGTCGCTCGTCGCGTGCTTTTTAATCTTATTCGACTTAACGGCTCCGGCCACTTGAATGGCTCCGCCAAAAAGTAGGAACTTCTCTGTTAAGGTTGTTTTACCCGCATCCGGATGCGATATGATGGCAAAGGTGCGGCGGCGATTGATTTCTTCGGTGTACTTCACTGGTATAAAAAATGATGGCAAAGGTAAATAAAAGCAAGCGAAGGAAAGTTATTTTCCTAAATTTTACGACCTTTGTACTAATGTTAGAGAAGAAGAATCTAGAATTATTTCGTGCACGATTAGATACTCCTTGTAAAATCGTTATCACAACACATCATAAGCCGGATGGTGATGCTATGGGCTCTACCTTAGGGCTGTACCATTTTTTAAAATCTTTTGGGCATGAGGTTGTTGTTATTACGCCAACAGATTATCCTAGTTTCTTACATTGGTTGCCAGGAAATGATTTGGTGGTTGATTTTGAAAAATTACCAACGGTTTCCATCAAACACGTGAACGAAGCGGATTTTATTTTCTGCCTCGATTTTAATGCCTTGAGTCGAATAAATGAATTAGGTGAGCATGTGGCGCAAGCGAAAGGATTGAAGGTGAAAATTGATCATCACTTATTGCCGGATGGTTTCGAGGATATCAATTTCTCTAATATCAAAGCAAGTTCTACTTGTGAATTGATTTATGATTTTATCCTAGAAATGGGAAGTAGCGATCATATCACGGAAGAAGTAGCAAATTGTTTGTATGTAGGCATCATGACCGATACAGGTAGCTTTAAGTTTGAAAGCACTTCTCCGCACACGCATGAGGTGGTGGCAAACTTGCTACGCAAAGGGGCTAAGAGCTATGAGATTTACGATCAATTGTTCAATCAGCATCAATTCCGTCGTTTACAATTCGTAGGATTTTGCTTGAGTAATCGTTTCCATTATTTACCTGAATACAATACAGCCTATATTGCAATCACCGCTCAAGATCTGAAGGATTTTGGCATTAGCACAGGTGATACCGAAGGTTTAGAATCTTATCCTTTAACCGTTAAAGGGATTCGTTTGGGGGCTTTAATTATCGACCGTACCAAATTAGTAAAACTGTCCCTGAGAAGTAAAGGAGATATCGCTGTAAACGAGATTTGCAGAGATTACTTTAACGGAGGCGGACATAAAAATGCGTCCGGTGGTAGCTCCACTAAAACATTAGACGAGACAGTTCAAGATTTCCTTGCTATCTTGCCAAAAATTAAACATCTTTTGAATTCATAAAATATGCGTAAAATTTCATTAGCAATTCTTGCTCTTACTTTGGTTACATTGGTAACCGCTTGTGGTGATTCTTGGAAAAAGCTTCCAGGAGGTAAACAATATAAGACCTTAAGACAGGGTGATAAGCACAAAAAGTTAAGTGCTAACTCCTATGTGTTCATTCGCCAACTTCAATACTTGAATGATACCTTGGTGATGGATTCAAACAAAGATAATCCAGAGGGAGTGCCTATTATGTTGACGGCAAAGGATCCTAAAAAACCAATGGATATCAATGACGTATTGTTAGATGCTTGTGTGGGTGATAGTATCGCCTTCTTAATGCCAACAGATACTATCTTAGTGCATAACCCAGAAATGGCTCAATTCATGAAGCCTGGTGGGGTCTTGAAATTGATTGTGGTGGTTAAAAAGTCAATGACGCAAGCCGAGACAGAGAAATTGAATGATCAACAAAAGGCAATGCAAGAAGCAATGCAAGCACAAATGAAACAAGAAATGGAAGAAAATGCTGATCCTGTTAAACAAGCAGCTAAAATCCAAGACTTCATCAAGCGTGCGCAATTGAAAGATATTCAAAATGTGCAAGGCGTTTTCAAATCAGTATTTGCACAAGGCTTTGGCAATGTTATTAAAGCGGGTGCGCATGTAGTAGTAAACTATACAGGCCGCTTCTTAAATAATCAACCTTTCGATAGCAATATCGATCCGCAATTTGGTCATGCACAACCAATGGAAATGGAAGTAGGTAATGGACAAGTAATCAAAGGTTGGGAAATCGCTTTGATGTCTATGAAGAAAGGGGAGAAAGCGGTAGTTATCATCCCTTCTGATTTAGGATATGGCAAGGAAGGAAATCAAGGTATTCCTCCGAATTCACCATTAGTATTTGAATTAGAAATCTTGGATGTGAAATAAGCACAGCCTTATAAGTAAAAAGCCCTTCTAGCTACTAGAAGGGCTTTTTTTATGGTGCTAAATCATCGATTAATCGAATAAGAACTTCGCGAGTTGCTCCATGCCTAATCCTCCGAAATTACCTGAACTCATCATTAAAACATCCATATCCGGATCCAAAGCACGTTTGATGAAAGTGCTTAACTGTTGCGGGTTGGAAAAAGTCTTAATCTCGTTATTACCAAATGCACGGATAATGGCTTGTGGACTAAGTACAGGCAAACGTTTTAATTCGAAAGCATGTGGATCATAAAACACGATGGCAATATCAGCCGCATCCAAACTGCCTTTATATTCGCCGATAAATTCTTCATTCAAGCTGCTGAAAGTATGCAGTTCCAAGCAAGCTATCAATTCTCGATTCGGATGTTTTTCTTTCATGGCAGCGACAGTCGCTTTTACCTTCGAAGGAGCATGCGCGAAATCTAAATAAAGCTCGTTGTCGTCTGTTCTGCGGATCAATTGCAAACGCTTTGCGGCTCCTTTAAAGGTGGCTATCGATTTGCAGAAGTCACTTTCAGGAATGCCAAGCTCCAAGCAAATGATTTTTGCTGCAGATAAATTGAATAAATTATGTGTTCCAAAAATCTCAATCGCAACGGTATCTCCGTTAGCTAATACGAGACTGCCATCTTTGAAAGGATGCGCATGGAAAGGAACTAATTGAAGACGATTTTCATTCTTTTCTTGCTCACATAAGTTCTTTAAAATCTCGTCTTCGTTATTGTAAATCAAGGTAGCATTATCCACCAAACTGTCAATGAATAAATCAAATTGATGCACATAATTTTCAAAAGTCGGGAAGACATTCACATGGTCCCATGCAATCCCTGAAATACTAGCGATATGCGGTTTGTAGAATAAAAACTTCGGTAGTTTATTATCGGCAGAATCAGGATATTCATCCGCCTCTAAAATCATTAAGGGAGCATCACTCAATTGTAACGAATAATCAAATCCTTCCAATTTCGCCCCCACTAAAAAGTCGAACGGCATGCCTACCTCTTTCAAAACATGCATGACCATCGCAGTGGTAGAGGTCTTGCCATGCGAACCCGCAATAGCTACTCGTTTTTTGTTTTTCGCATGCTCATAAATGAATTCAGGATAACTCATTAATCGTAAGCCTAGCTCCTTTGCACGCGCTAATTCAGGGTTGTCAGCTTTAGCGTGCATCCCAACAATTACGATATCGATTTTATCATTCAATAATTCAGGATGCCAGCCCATCTCTTGCGGTAGCAATTGATGACGCTGTAAATTGCTATAAGCAGGTTCAAAAATCTCATCATCCGACCCCGTAACTTCGTTACCTAGTCGAGCAAGCTGAATTGTAAGCTGGTGCATGATACTGCCACCACACGCAATAATATGATATCTCATAAAACAAATGTACAAAGGCATTTTTGGCAAAATGTCGGACGTTTTCCCCTTAGTGTGTTGAAAATTCCTCTTTTTGACTTAAATTTGTACACTATATTCGTACCCATGAAAAAGATTGCCCTTTTTGGACTTATTGCTGTTTTTGTAATGATAGTTGCTAATTCTTGTGCACCGCACAAAAAAACGCTTGGCTGTCCAGGTATGATTACCAAGACAACAACAAAGGCAGCTGCACACGCTTAAACTGTCGTTTTGTATTCAGGACAGCGGTGCATAAATCACCCGCTTTCTGTTAGTACATTTGCCATTCTCGCTCTACCTTTAAGGTATGAGTGACGTGAAAACATTTTCAGACGAATCTGACAAAAAACTTATTGTTAAGGCCTATCGCGACCTGCTAAAAAGTATGCGCGGTAATTTGGATAAGAGCTCGCGTAAGCAAATTCGCTTGTCCTTTGAAATGGCTGCTGAAGCGCATTTAGACATGCGACGTAAATCGGGAGAACCCTATATTTTGCATCCTTTAGCCGTTGCTAAAATTGTCGCAGAAGAAATTGGTTTAGGTACCACAGCGGTAATTTGTGCCCTTCTACACGACGTGGTCGAGGATACCGAAATTACCTTAGGCGATATCCAACGTGAGTTTGGTAACAACGTTGCTAAAATTGTGGATGGTCTCACAAAGATCAAAGGAGTTTTTGATGTAACTAGTTCTGAACAAGCAGAGAACTTTCGAAAGATCGTTCTTACCATGGCGGAAGATATTCGTGTTATCCTCATTAAAATCGCAGATCGTTTACACAATATGCGTACCCTGGAGAGCATGAGTCGTCAAAAACAAATGCGTATCGCCAGTGAAACCGTTTACCTCTATGCCCCTCTAGCACATCGTTTGGGGTTGTATAATATCAAGAGCGAACTCGAAGATCTTTCCATGAAATATCTCGAGCCTGTCACGTATCGCAACATCGCAAAGAAGTTAGCGGAGTCGAAATCAAAGCGCGCGAAATATATCAATGAATTTATCAAGCCTATCAAGGAAGTATTAACCGATGAAGGCTTGAATGTCAATATCTATGGCCGTCCGAAGTCGATTGCCAGTATTTGGCATAAGATGAAAAACAAACAAATCGAGTTTGAAGATGTGTATGATTTGTTTGCCATCCGAATCGTAGTCGACGCTCCAGAAGACAATGAAAAGTCTGATTGCTGGAAGATTTATTCCATGCTAACCGATTTTTATACGCCTAGTCCTGATCGTCTTCGCGATTGGATTTCAACGCCGAAAAGCAATGGCTATGAGGCTTTGCACGTAACTGTAATGGGCCCTTTTGGTAAATGGGTAGAAGTACAGATTCGCAGTAAGCGTATGGAGGAGTTGGCAGAAAAAGGTTTGGCAGCGCATTGGAAGTATAAGGAAGGAAATAAAAATAATGATCATCTGATAGAAGAGTGGCTTGCGCAAGTACGAGAAGTGTTAAACAGCTCCGAATCGAATGCACTTGATTTTATCAACGACTTCAAATTAAATCTCTTCTCAGAAGAGATTTATGTATTTACGCCGAAAGGGGAGGCGCGTACTTTGCCAGCAAAAAGTACAGCACTCGACTTCGCCTTTTCTATCCACTCCGACCTAGGATTGCGTTGCATAGGCGCGAAGGTGAATTATCGCCTAGTGCCTTTAAGTTATGAATTAGCTAACGGAGATCAGGTAGAAATCATCACCTCTAATCGTCAGAAACCAAATGAGGACTGGCTCAATTTTGTCGTTACCGCCAAAGCAAAGAATAGAATTAAAGATGCTTTCAAAGAAGAAAAGCGTCGTCGTGCAGAAGATGGTAAGGAATTATTGAAGAAGAAAGGCGAACAGCTCGAGGTGGTGATGAATAGCGATAACTTAGGTATTCTGGTGAAGTATTTTAAATGCTTCTCCGTTATCGACTTGCACTTCCAAATAGCAACAGGGAAAATCGATCTCGATTTATTAGATAGTCTTCACATTGCAGGCGGAAAGTTCGAATTGCCAAATCTAGCTAAAAAGAAGAAGGCAGAAGAAATGATTACCGATGCCCAATTTGAAGAGAACGTACGTCAAGAACTTAAGAAAAATGCAGAATTAGTCATCTTCGGAGAAGCCTCCGATAAAGTGGCTTATAGCCTCGCTAAATGTTGTAACCCTATTCCGGGCGACGACGTATTCGGCTACGTGACAGCAACGGAAGGTTTAAAAATTCATAATACCAAATGTCCGAATGCGGTGAATTTAATGAGTAAACACGCGCATCGAATTGTCAAAACAAAGTGGAGTAAGAGCCATGAAATCGCCTTCTTAACTGGTTTGCAGATCACTGGTATCGATGAAGTGGGAATGATTTCCAAAATTACCGATGTAATTTCTCATCAGAATAATGTCAATATGCGTAGCATCTCTATTGATTCTGAAGATGGAATCTTCAAAGGAGAACTCATGCTCTTTGTGAATGATACCATACAACTTGAATTTTTGATGGATGAATTACGCCGAGTAGAGGGTATTCAAAGCGTAACTCGATTAGAACATTAAGCCGAAATTTCAAAGCATCTTCGTACCTTTGCGAACGCTTTTTTACTATGACACACGAATTTTCATTAGCATACGCGCAACGCCTCGACCAAGCAGATAGTTTGGCTTCTTTTAGAGATCGTTTTTTTATTCCACAAGTGAATGGACAAGACGCTATCTACCTTTGTGGTAACTCACTTGGCTTACAGCCGAAGTCGGTGCAACAACACCTACAAGTTGAATTGAATGATTGGGCAGGATTAGGGGTAGAAGGGCATGTACACGGAAAAAATCCGTGGTTGTATTATCATCATTTCACGCAAGATAGTTTGTCGCGTATCGTTGGAGCAAAAAAGAAGGAAGTCGTTGCCATGGGGTCGCTTACAGCGAACCTTCATTTTCTGCTAGTTTCTTTCTATCAGCCGAAAGGAAAGCGTACAAAAATTTTAATTGAAAATCGTCCATTTCCAAGTGATCGCTATGCCATTGAATCGCAAGTGCGTTGGCATGGACTTGATCCACAGCAGGAGATTATAGAAATGAAATCGCGCGAGGGCGAAGCCTATTTGAGAACGGAAGATATTCTCGCTACGATAGAGCAGTATAAGGATGAATTAGCCTTAGTAATGTTCGGAGGCGTTCATTTCTATACGGGTCAGTTGTTTGATATGACGCGTATCACCGCAGCGGCGCACGCCGTTGGTGCTTATGCCGGTTTCGACTTAGCACATGCAACAGGTAATGTGGAATTGAAATTGCACGATTGGAACGTTGATTTCGCCTGCTGGTGTACCTATAAATATTTGAATAGTGGTCCTGGTGGAGTAGGAGGAATTTTTGTGCATGAGCAACATCACCAAAATGATGCATTGCCACGTTTACACGGCTGGTGGGGACATGATGAAGCGAATCGTTTTAAAATGGAAGATCGCTTCGTTTCTATGGGCACCGCAGAATCTTGGCAATTGAGCAATGCCCCTGTAGTAGCATTGGCAGTTCATAAGGCGGCTGTAGAGTTGTTTGACGAAGCAGGAATGGATCGCATTTTTGCAAAAGGAAAACAGCTAAGTAATTATTTCTTGTTCTGCATGCAAACATTGCAAACAGCAGGCGTGCCTTTTGATATTTTAACACCGACTGCCGAGAGCGAAAGAGGCTGCCAATTGAGCTTGTCTTTCCATTCACAAGGTCGTAGTATATTCGATCAACTAACGCGAGACGGAGTGATTGCCGACTGGCGCGAACCAGGCGTAATACGTATGGCACCTGTGCCGATGTATAATCGCTTCGAAGATATTTATCGTGTTGCGGAATTAATTAAATCATCATTTGAAAATAATCGTTAATATATGCCTTCAATAGCTAAGCGCGGCGACGCAATGCCCGCTTCCCCCATCCGTAAATTAGTTCCCTTTGCAGAAGCTGCCAAAAAGCGCGGAACAAAAGTATATCACCTCAATATCGGACAGCCAGATATTGAAACGCCTCCAGCTATGTTGGAAGCAGTTCGTAATGCCCATATCAAAGTATTGGAATATAGCCATAGCGCAGGCTTTGAGTCGTATCGTAAAAAGTCAGTAAGCTATTACGAGCGTTTTGGCATTGCCTTGAATCATAATCAAATCATGATTACAACAGGTGGCTCTGAAGCGATATTGTTTGGTATGATGGCTTGTTTGGATCCAGGTGATGAAGTGATTATCCCAGAACCATTTTATGCTAACTATAATGGCTTTGCAGTAGCAGCAGGAGTGAATATCGTTCCAATTACTTCCCATATTGAAAACGGATTTGCATTACCTCCAATTGCAGATTTTGAAGCGAAGATTAGTGCGAAGACAAAAGCGATTATCATTTGTAATCCGAACAACCCAACTGGTTATTTATATTCAAAGGCCGAGATGGAAGCTTTGGCTGATTTGGTGAAGAAGTATAATTTGTATTTGTTCAGCGATGAAGCTTATCGTGAGTTTTGTTATGATGGAGCTACACCATTCTCTGCATTGCAATTGCAAGGAGTAGATGATAATGTAGTGGTGATGGATACGATTTCAAAACGTTATTCAGCTTGCGGCGCACGTATTGGCGCCTTCGTTACTCGTAACGAAGCATTGATGAATACAGCTATGAAATTTGCCCAAGCTCGTTTAAGTCCTCCAGGTCTTGCGCAAATTGCAGGCGAAGCAGCAATCGATCTTCCAAGCGATTATTTCGATGCAGTGAAAGACGAATACACCGCTCGTCGTAATGTGCTAGTAAAACGTTTGAATGCGATGGAGGGTGTTTTCTGTCCGAATCCTGGTGGAGCCTTCTATGCGATTGCTAAATTGCCAATTGATGATGCAGATGTTTTCTGTCAATGGTTATTGGAATCTTTCAGTCATGAAGGACAAACAGTGATGTGCGCTCCGGCAACTGGGTTCTACGCCACTGCAGGATTAGGTAAAAATGAAGTGCGATTAGCTTACGTATTGCAGGAAAGTGATTTAAATAAAGCAATGGATTGTCTCGAGGTTGCCTTGAAACAATATCCGGGTCGAGTGTAATCATGATGATTAAAAAAGTCTTAGTGACCGGTGCCAATGGAATGTTGGGCACGCATATTTGTAAGGAGCTGTTAAAGCAACAATATGAGGTGCACGCTTTCATTCTGCCTGGTCAGGATAGCTCCTTATTGCAAGACAAATCTATAAAGATTGTCGAAGGGGATGTGCTTAATAGCGAACAGTTAGATAGTGTAGTAGGAGAGGTAGATGCCGTGATGCATGTGGCTGCTTTGACAGATGTGTGGCCGCGTCGCTCCGAAAGAGTATGTCGTGTCAATTATCAAGGTGCTTTGAATGTCGCAGCAGCTGTTCGTAAAAACAATTTACAACGACTCGTTTATATAAGCTCTGCGAGTGCATTCGGTCATGGAACTTTACAAGAACCAGGGAACGAGCATTCAGCCTATGCCTTGTCAGGATTTGGGATCGATTATATTCAGAGTAAGTATGATGCACAAATAAAATTATTGCAATTACATCAAAGTGAAGCCCTGCCAGTAATCGTGGTTAACCCAACCTTTATGATTGGCGCCTATGATGCAAATCTTACTTCGGGTAGAATGGTTTTGCAATTAGTGAAAGGTAAAGTACCTGGTTATAGCAAAGGGGGTAAGAATTTTGTGGCCGCCGCCGATGTGGCCGTAGCTGCGGTAAACGCCCTTCAAATGGGTCGTTTAGGTGAATGTTATATAGCAGGGAATGAGAATTTGACCTATAAAGGTTTTTTCGCGAAGGTGAAATCAAGCATAGGTTTGGAAGGTAAATTATTTCCAATGCCGAGTTGGATCGTATTGTTGTTCGGAGCGGTGAGCTCTATCATGGCGCGTTTAATAAAGAATAAACCACAGCTAAGTTATTCTATGGCACGCTTTTCCTTGCTTCAACAATATTATAGCTCTGCAAAGGCGCAGGATGAATTAGCGATGCCGCAAACGCCTATTGAAACGGCTGTTCAGTCATGTGTTGCTTGGTATCGAGCAAATGGGATTTTAGAAAAGTAAGCATGCATTTCAATAATAAAGTATTTATTGTAACAGGCGCTTCGCAAGGAATTGGGAAAGAGCTAGCTTATCAACTGCTTCAACAGAATGCGAAGTTGATCATAACTGGCAGAAACGAAGATCGCTTACGTCTTGCGAAAGAAGAGTTGTCTTCTCTCGGTGCCGTAGAATACGTCGTAGCGGATATGGGTGTTTGGGAAGATTGTCAACGGGTGGCTGAATCCACACTTACCCAATACGGAAAAATCGATGGGATTATTCATAATGCAGGAATGTCTGCTTTCGGCAAAGTTGCTGATATGAAGCGTGAAGTGATCGATGAAATTATTAATACAAATCTAAGAGGCGTTTTATATTTAACAAACCTGGTACTGCCCGCTATTCGCGAGCAAAAAGGAAGCGTCTTGTTTGTTGGTAGTATAGCCGGACTGCATGGCTTGCCAGATTATTCCTTGTATTCACTGACGAAAATGTCGCTCACGGCATTGGCGCAAAGTTTACATGTAGAAGAGGCTGCTAATGGCGTATTTGTCGGCGTAGCCCATATCGGCTTTACTGAAAATGAAGCCGTGAAGAAAACACTTAACGCAAGTGGACAGCCCGTGGATGTTCCACAAAGAAATGCCTTGCTAACCAATTCTCGTCAGGTTACCGCTTCAAGTATTTTAAAGCAATTGAAGAGAAAGAATTTTTGGAAACTGCATTGTAAAGTTGGCCTTGCCAATCATTTTATGGTGCGCTTTTTTCCGCGTGTATTGTTTACCATCTTCAAATGGAACTATAAAGGCTAAAAAAAATCCCTGTTCGAATACGACAGGGATTTTTTTATTGTTGAGAAGTATCTTAAGATTGAACTGCTTCAAACATTTTCTTCAAAGCTGCTTCCTCATCGCCATCATAAGCGCCAGAATTCAACTTTTCGTAAACCTCTTTGAACGCTGCAAGCGTCAATTCGATATCTTGTTCAGTATGCGCTGCCGTAGGAATCAAACGCAATAAGATTTGTCCTTTTGGAATAACTGGATAAGTTACTACTGAACAGAAAATATTGTGTTTTTCACGGATATCATAAATGATTTGCGTAGCCTGAGCGACACCGCCTTGTAAGAATACCGGGGTTACGCAAGTATTGGTAGTTCCTAAGTTCAAACCAATCGCACGCAAGCCATCTTGTAAATGTTTTACGTTCTTCCAAAGCTTCTGACGAAGTTCTGGCATGGTACGCAACATCTCCAAACGCTTACGATTACCGATCACCAATGGCATAGGTAAGGTCTTAGCGAAGATTTGTGAACGCATGTTATAACGCAAGTACCAGATGATATCTTCATCACCCGCAACGAATGCTCCGATAGAAGCCATCGCTTTTGCAAAAGTAGAAACATATAAGTCAACGCCATCCTGACAACCTTGCTCTTCTCCGGTACCAGCCCCTGTCGGACCTACCATACCGAAGCCGTGAGCGTCGTCTACCATCAAACGGAAGTCGAATTTCTTTTTCAATTCGATAATTCCTTTCAAATTACCTTGGTTTCCACTCATACCAAAAACACCTTCCGTAATCACCAAAATACCGCCACCTGTTTGATCGGTGATTTTCTTCGCTTTTTCTAACATTGCTTCACAAGAAGCCATGTCATTGTGCTTGAATACGAAACGTTTACCCATATGTAAACGAACACCATCCAAGATACAAGCATGAGATTCAGCGTCATAAACGATGACATCATGACGGTTCACGATTGCATCAATCACAGAAACTACGCCTTGATAACCGAAGTTCAATAAGAACGCGTCTTGTTTATGAACAAAAGAAGCAAGTTCTTTTTCAAATGCTTCGATGATCGTGCTATTACCACTCATCATACGCGCACCCATTGGAGTTGAAAATCCGTAGTCAGCAGCTGCTTTAGCATCTGTCGCACGCACTTCTGGGTGATTCGCTAATCCTAAGTAGTTATTCAAGCTCCAAACAATACGTTCTTTGCCTTTGAACATCATTCGACTTCCAATTTCCCCTTCTAAGCGTGGGAATGCAAAATAGCCATGTGCCATTTTAGAGTGTTGCCCAATAGGACCTAAATCCTTACGCAACTTTGCAAACAAATCCGTTGTCATTCTTTCTGATTATTGGTTAAGAACCACAAATATAAGGTTTTCTTAGAAAAAAGGCCAATCGGATTGTATACCTCCTTTGTGAATAATTAAGCTACAAAATATCCTCCGCAAATCGTATTTTCGCCACTTATTCGAATAATTATGAGTACTCCGAACGATAAGTTACAGAAAGCGACCCTAGAAGGTGCATTGGAATTAGGTTTGCGCCAAGAAGAATGGGAAAAAATACAAAGTTTGATGGGCCGCGAGCCTAACTTCACAGAGCTGTCTATGTTCAGCGTAATGTGGAGTGAACATTGCTGCTATAAAAATTCAATTCTTTGGTTGAAGAAGTTGCCAAAAGATGGCAAACATATTCTTGCTAAAGCAGGTGAAGAAAACGCAGGTTTGGTAGATATTGGTGATGGCTACGCTTGTGCGTTCAAAATCGAATCGCACAATCACCCTTCTGCTATCGAACCGTACCAAGGTGCTGCAACCGGTGTAGGTGGGATTAGTCGCGATATCTTCACCATGGGCGCTCGTCCGATCGCTTCTTTGAACTCTTTACGTTTCGGCGATTTCAAACATTTCAATACGCGTCATTTAGTGCGTGGTGTCGTGAAAGGAATTGGCGACTACGGCAATTGCTTTGGCGTTCCAACAGTTGGTGGAGAAGTTTATTTCGACGAAGCCTATAATATCAACCCGTTGGTAAATGCGTTCAGCGCAGGGATTGTTAAAGTAGGACAAACGGTTTCTGCTACGGCAGGCGAACCTGGTTCTAAAGTATATATCGTTGGCTCCGCTACCGGAAAAGACGGTATCCATGGTGCTTCGTTCGCTTCTGCTGATATCACGGAAGATTCTGCAAACGAATTGCCAAGTGTTCAGGTAGGTGATCCATTTATGGAGAAATTATTGTTGGAAGCAACTTTGGAAGCGATTGCTGCTGGCTGCGTAGCGGGTATGCAAGATATGGGTGCTGCAGGGATCATTTGCTCTACGGCAGAAATGAGTGCTAAGGGTGAAGTAGGGATGAAGATTGATCTTTCTAAAGTGCCTACGCGTCAACAAAATATGAAGGCGTGGGAAATCCTTTTGAGTGAATCACAAGAGCGTATGCTCGTGGTAGCGAAAAAGGGTATGGAGAAGAAAATCGAAGATATTTTTGAAAAGTGGGATTTGAACTGCGCGGTAATCGGTGAAGTAACTAAAGAAGAGAAATTAGAATATTTCTTCAACGGTGAAATGATTGCTAGCGTAACCCCTCGTTTCCTTGTATTAGGTGGAGAGTCGCCAGTTTACGAACGTGCGATGAAAGAACCTGCGTACTTCGGAACCATCCGCAATTTCAAGATGGAAGGGGTAGAAGTTCCTGAAGATCTAGTAAGTGTGGCAAAACATATTGCTGCCTTACCAAATATCGCAAGCAAGCGTTGGATCTATCGTCAATATGATAGCATGGTGCAAGTTGGAAATCGTTCTACCAATAACCCAAGTGCTGCTCCAGTAGTGCGCGTTCAAGGTACTGATAAAGCGATTGCAATGTCTGTGGATTGTAATCCGTACTATATCTATGCAGAGCCACACAAAGGTACTGCTATTGCGGTTGCAGAAGCGGCGCGTAATATCACCTGTTCGGGCGGTGAGCCTTTGGCAATCACCAATTGCTTGAACTTCGGTAACCCGTATAATGAAGAAGTGTATTATACTTTCGCGAATGCCATTTTAGGAATGAAAGAGGCTTGCGAAAAATTCGATACCCCAGTAACAGGTGGTAACGTAAGTTTCTATAATCAGTGTAATGATGTGCCTGTTTTACCTACCCCAACTATCGGTATGGTAGGGTTGGTGCAGAAGCCTGAACATATGACGGGTATTGCTTTCCAAAACGAAGGCGATTTCATTTACCTATTAGGTGAAAACAAGAACGATATCGCTTCCTCACAGTATTTGATTCACTACTGCCGTGTGAAACACTCTCCGGCACCGTATTTCGACTTGAATACTGAATTCAGTTTACAACAAGGAATGCGCAAAGCCATTCAATCCGGCTTAGTTACTTCCGCACACGATATTTCAGAAGGTGGTTTGTTTATTACGCTTTTGGAAAGTGCGATGGTGAATGGCTTAGGTGCTGATATCGAAATGCGCGATGATAATATGCGTCCGGATGCTTTATTGTTTGGTGAAGCTCAAAGTCGTATCGTAGTGAGCATTCGTCCGGAACATCAAGATGCTTTTGAAGCTTTGATGAACGAAATGAAGGTTCCTGCAGAATTAATAGGTAACGTGGGTGGAGATACTTTAAGTGTCAATGGAATTGAGTTTGGTGCCTTAAACGACTACCAATATCTTCATGAAAATAGCTTAGAATACTACATGGAGAAAGGAAAAGCAATACCGGTAGAAGATTAATCCCTGTTATCGCTTAAAATTAGTTAAATTTGAATGTAAGCCCTTTCGCAAGGAAGGGGATTGTGTAATGTAAACGTATTGAAGGAAATGGGTTGTGGATCATGCGGAGGCTCTTGCGGGACACCAAGCGGATGTGGAGATAGTGGAGCGTGTGCCAGCGGAGCGTGCAATAAAATGAATAGTTACGACTGGTTGACAGATGTGCCTGTAGGTGATTTGTCGAGTCGCTATCCTTATGTGGAAGTAGCCTTCAAAAATGGCCAACGTAAGGATTTTTACCTTAACCCCTCCGCGGAGTTAGGGACAGGTGATTTTGTATGTGTCGAGTCTTCTATTGGTATGGATATAGGTACCATCGTCCTTAGCGGCGACCTGGTTCGTTACCAAATGAAGAAGAAAAATGTGCAAGAACGTACCATCGAACGTAAGGTAACTCGTTTGGCTAGCCAAGAAGAGTTACAAAAGCTAAAAGAGCTACGCGCTAAAGAAGAGGATTCCATGATCAAAGCACGTGTGATTGCACGTAACTTGAAATTGGATATGAAAATAAGTGATGTTGAATTTCAAGCGGATGCCCGTAAAGCAATCTTCTATTATATCGCGGATGGTCGTGTCGATTTCCGTGAATTGATTAAGGTGTACGCTCGCGAGTTTAATGTCAAAGTTGAAATGAAACAAATCGGCTCCCGTCAGGAAGCTGGTTTGGTAGGCGGTATCGGTATGTGCGGAAGAGAGCTATGTTGTTCAACGTGGTTATCGACCTTCAAAAACGTTAATATCACCGTTGTTCGTTATCAAAACCTATCTATCAATCAAGCGAAATTAAGTGGTCAGTGTGGACGATTGAAATGCTGCCTTAACTTCGAACTAGATACTTATTTGGATGCCTTAAAAGTGTTCCCTAAAAACGCGGATAAGTTGCATACGGAAAGAGGAGATGCCTATCTGCAAAAAACAGATATCTTCAAATTCTTAATGTGGTATAGCTATCCAGGTTCTACCAAATTATATCCGTTGAATATCGAACGAGTACGTGAGATTCTTGAGTTAAATAAGCAAAACAAGCCTGCGGCAGATCTAGACAAGGTGAAGGTTATCTTACAAGCACCTGCGGATCAAGAACCAGAACATGTGGATTTGGCGGCGCAGACTTCTATCTCGTCTTTGCGCAAAACAGCAGAGCGTAATAAGAAGAAAAACAAGGATCAACGTGGTGGCGGGGAAGGCCGAAATCCTAACGCGAATCAAAATCGCGAACAACGTCCTGCCTCCAATAACCAACAAGCAAGAGAACATCGCGATAAGCGAAATAATAGAGATAATAGAGGACCACAAGCGCCTAAGCCTAATGTAGAAGGAGGTGCGGCCAATAACGGAGAACAACGTCCGCAAGGAAATGCGCCGCAACAAAACCGTGATCGCCGTCCACAGCATAATCGCAACCGCCCACAGCGTCGCGACAGAAACCCTAATCCTAATAATACCAATCAGGATAATTCAAAACCTAGTCCAAGTGCTCCGGAAAATAACCCATAGTGCCATTCTAGTACTGTGTTTGATAATGTTTGTCAAAACATTTTCTGCTTGTACGCCTAATGAAATCTACGATAAGAATACTATCGTACCGGGCTACAATTGGGACTATAATTTTAAGCCGAACTTCGTTTTCGAAGTTCCTGATACAAGCAAGCCATATCGTTTGTATATCAACGTGCGCCATCTCGAAGCGTATCCGTACATGAACCTTTACGTGTGGTTACATATCCTGACTCCGGAAGGGAAGGTATTACATCGCAGAGAGAATGTGTTGTTAGCAGAACCATCTGGAAAGTGGCTGGGAGAGGGCTTGAACGGCGTATGGATGATGCATCAATGGTGTCATGATATCAGCTTCGGTAAAGTTGCCGGACGTTATCAAATTAGTATAGAACAAGACATGCGCGTTAGTCCATTACCCGCTGTAATGTCAGTAGGTATTCGTCTAGAACCAGGGTCTCCTTATAAAGTGAAGAAATAGTATGAAAGTATCAGAACATTTGCAGAAGGCGAACGGAAAACCATTGGTTTCCTTCGAAGTATTACCTCCGCTTAAAGGGAAGTCTTTTCAATCTATTGCCGATGTTTTGGATCCTTTAATGGAATTCAAACCTCCTTTTATAAATGTTACCTATCACCGAGCAGAAACGCATTTCAAGAAAATGTCTGATGGTCGCTTTGAAGAAGTGGCCGTTCGTAAACGTCCAGGAACTGTCGGTATTTGCGCGGCTATCATGAACCGTTATAAGGTAGATGCAGTGCCGCATTTAATTTGTGGCGGATTTACCGTCGAAGAAACAGAAGATGCCTTGATTGATCTCGACTTTTTAGGCGTTGAAAATATTTTATGTTTACGTGGGGATGCGATGAAAGGACAAGCCAATTTCTATCCAGAAAAAGGTGGCCATGCACACGCAATCGACTTGCTGAAGCAAGCTGTGAACATGAATCGTGGAATCTATTTGGAAGAATCGCAAGATGCGTGGAAAACGAATTTTTGCTTAGGCGTTGCCGGTTATCCAGAGAAGCATGGAGAATCTCCAAATGCGGAAGTCGACTTTAGATATTTGAAGGCTAAAGCAGATGCAGGTGCTGATTTTATCATGACGCAGATGTTCTTCGATAACCAGAAATATTTTGAATTTGTAAAGGGCTGTCGTGCTGCTGGTATCAATATTCCAATCATTCCAGGCTTAAAACCTTTAACGACGTACCGTCAGTTATCGACCTTACCGAAAGCTTTTAGTATCGATTTACCATCCGATTTAGTGAACGCGATTGAGAAGGTGAAAAACAATGAAGAGGCAGTAATGCAAGTCGGTATTGAATGGTGTGCGGCTCAGTCGAAAGAGCTTTTGGCTAACGGAGCACCGATCATTCACTATTATACCATGAGTAGTGTGAAGGCTGTGAAACAAATAGCTTCACAAGTTTTTTAATACCCCTAGACGCCTTTGTTTAAAGCACGTTCAAGATTCTCTATTCCTGGATGCAGCTTTAGTTTTTTAGCCCGAAGAACAAGTTCTTTTGCGGCGCTGTAATTCTTTTGCAAAATATAAACTTGCGCTAAGCCCGTGAGTGCGGTATAATAATCTGGGTTTAGATTTAAGGCTGTCTTGTAGTAACGGATCGACTCCGCATCTCGGCCGCTGATATGTTCACACCAGGCTAAATTTACATTCGCAGAAATATGATTCGGGTTTAAACTAAGCACTTGTTTAAATTGTGCACTCGCTAAAGCCAATTGTTTGTTTTTGAAATAAGCCTCTCCTAATTTATTGTTGAAATCAAGGTCTTTGGGTTTTAAATCTCTTGCCGTTTTCAAGAATTGAATCGCGCTAGCGAATTGTTCGGTATGCAGGAAAGCCTCTCCAATACGATAATTCGTCCAAGCATCAGGTTTTGCTAAAAGACTTTGATTCGCTTGATAAAAGTCGATTAAGGATTGATACGATTCTCCTAAAAACAGACATCGAATTTGAAGACTCGCCCAACGATTGCCGCGTTCAGCTTGTGACACCTTTTCCAATAATGACTGCGCTGTTTTAAGATAGCTCTTGTCTGATTCGTATTCTTCAAATAAGTTTAAATAGGCATTCGCCTCCGTTAAGGCCCCAGGGCTCGATTGATCGCTGACACAAGCTAGCCGTACAAATTTGGAGATGGAACTAATCTCTTTCGTACTTAAAGGTTTGCGGATATAATGATCATGAATTTGAACGTGAGGAATATCCTTACTACCACTCATCGGCATATGACAAGAAACGCAATTACTTTGCGGGACCTTACCCTTATCATCCTTTCCTGTACAGATTTTACCCGCATTCCCATGACAGGATTGGCATTTCTGATCCCAATAGTTTGCACTTGTTTTTTTTACGCTGATATGCGGGTTATGGCAGCTTAAGCAGGTCATTTGCGATTGCATGTAACAGCGGCTCATTTTCATGCGGTCGGCATGCGAGGCCATGATGAAATTGCTGTTGCTATCCGTATATCTCGGAATGAAGGTGTGCATCACTTCACTCAATAGCATTCCGGGACGGAAGTCGAAGAATGTTTTTCCTTCATTCAATACGGTGATACCTTGCAAATGGCAACGCTGGCAGACGCTTATTTGGCGCTCTCGATCGAGCTTTCGTGGATTGACAATGCTATAGTCGATTTGTGTTTTAATATCTACCAACTGACCTTGCTGCTTTTGTTCGACATGGATACTGCCGGGGCCATGACAACGCTCACACTGAATACCGTTAGGGACTTGTGTATAGGTGTTTTCTGCACGATTATCGACGCTAGGGTAGAAGTTGTGGCAGGTGATACATTCTTGTTGTATTGGGCGTGTAAACTTAGAGTTTTGACCATTTTCAAAACCTGGCGCCAAATCCCAAATGCCAAGCTGCGTATAAAAGGTAATAGGCGCTTGATATAGGTAATTGTTAATACTAAAAAGATGCGAATTGGTATGCTGCCCACTACCTACGATATAATCGATCACTTGGTCGCGTTGATGGGTTACTTTACCATTCTCTTTTCTGTATTCTAGAATATGTAAGGTGGAGTCTTTCCAATAGGGATGATAATAGAGGTTGTTGGTGCTGTCGAACACGATTTGATTTTCGCCAAATAGAGCTTTTGACTTATGCGGACTTGCTTTATCCCAACTTTGTCCCATCCCTGTTTCCATGAAAGTGGCATAAATATCCGCGTGACAGCCTTTACAGGTCGACATGCCAACGTAGTGCGCGGTGCTATCGTAAACGTTCAAAAAGGGGGATTGCGGACTAGAAACGCCCCACTGGCAAGCGCCTAAATAATAGACCAAGCTAGCGATGAGCACTAAAAAGATAATCGGACGTTTTCGCACTGCTCAAAAATAACGTGAACTAGGTGAAAAAAGGAGCTTTTGTTGAAGCTTTTTAGGGTATTTATGCTAAACATTTGTTTACCTAGCTTGTTTTAACTCTTATTTGGGAATGAATAGGGAAACTCCTACATTTGCAAAGGTGAAAACAAACCAAACATTATAAATTCAATAATATGAGTACCACAACAAAAACACAGATTGATTTTAATCTGAAAAACAAGGTTGCTGACATGAGTTTAGCAGCTTGGGGTCGTAAAGAAATCCGCTTGGCTGAAGCTGAAATGCCAGGTTTGATGGCCCTTCGTGAAGAATATAAAGGCAAACAACCGTTGAAAGGCGCACGTATTGCGGGTTGTTTACACATGACTATCCAAACTGCAGTTTTAATTGAAACTTTAGTTGATTTGGGTGCTGAAGTAAAATGGAGCTCTTGTAATATCTTCTCTACACAAGATCACGCAGCGGCTGCGATCGCTGAAGCTGGTATTGGTGTTTTTGCATGGAAAGGACAATCTCTAGAAGATGCTGACTGGTGTATCGAACAAACTTTGTTCTTCGGTGGCGCTGATCGTCCGTTGAATATGATCTTGGATGATGGTGGTGATTTAACTAACATTGTTTTGGATAAGTATCCTGAATTAGTTGCAGGTATCAAAGGTTTGAGTGAAGAAACAACGACTGGTGTGCACCGTTTATACGAGCGTATGGCTAAAGGTACTTTACCAATGCCTGCTTTCAACGTAAACGACTCCGTTACAAAATCTAAGTTCGATAATAAATACGGCTGCCGTGAGTCATGTGTGGATGCGATTCGTCGTGCTACTGACGTTATGATGGCTGGTAAAGTAGCAGTTGTAGGTGGTTATGGTGACGTAGGTAAAGGTTCTGCTGATTCATTGCGTGCTGCAGGTTGTCGCGTTATCGTTACTGAAATCGATCCAATCTGTGCATTACAAGCAGCTATGGACGGTTATGAAGTAAAGAAAATGGAAACAGCTGTGAAAGAAGCTGATATCATCGTTACAGCTTCAGGCTGTCGTGATTTGATCACTGAAAAGCATTTCCGTTCAATGAAAGATAAAGCGATCGTTTGTAATATCGGTCACTTCGATATCGAAATCGATATGGCTTGGTTGAATAATAATTACGGTCATACAAAAGATACTATCAAACCTCAGGTTGATTTGTACAATGTAGAAGGTAATGAAATCATCGTTTTGGCGGAAGGTCGTTTAGTAAACTTAGGTTGTGCTACTGGTCACCCTTCTTTCGTTATGTCTAACTCTTTCACTAACCAAGTATTGGCTCAGTTGGAATTGTGGTTAAACGGTGATAAATACGAAAACCAAGTTTATGTTCTTCCTAAACATTTAGATGAGAAGGTTGCTCGTTTACACTTGAAGAAAATTGGGGTTGAATTAGAAGAGTTAACAACTGCGCAATCAGAATACTTAGGTATCCCTGTTGCAGGTCCTTTCAAACCAGAATTGTACCGTTACTAATCTTTTTAAGATTCGCATACAAAAGGAGGCTTCGGCCTCCTTTTTTTGTTAGGAACATTCGCAGTTTATGGCTAATTTTATACAAACCACTTTTTATGAAATTAAAGCTAGGACTCTTCGTTTTTTTTGTGCTTAATTTTCAATTCCTATTCGCTCAAAATATCCCATATTATGTGCCGAAGTCAGGGTTAGAATTGTGGTGCCCTTTGAATAATGGCGTGGCGGGTGACTCGAGTGGTAATATGCGCAATGGTGTGCTAAGTAGAATTAGTAATGTTGCTGGCAGACATGGTTGCTTCAATTCTGCCTTATACTTTACGGGTGCCGGCGATTCTCTTAGTTTTCATCATGGCCCAAGTTTGGCAAGCAATCAATTCACTATTTCGATGTGGAGTAATGTGAGTGCCTTAGATACGAATACCCATAGTTTGATTGCATGGAACGATTCGCTTGGCGGGTTTCAACTAGGTGTAAAAAACAATCAATTGTTTTTCGATTTTAATAAGGTCTCTAATCAAGTCACTTCGTCTTTTAATTATTTAAATTACAACCTAGGCCTCAATAAACAATGGCATCATTATGTGCTTTGTATCACTACAGGGACGGCAAGGATTTATGTAGATAGTGTTTTGATAGGAAATATTACTGGGTTTATTAATATAAATCCTGTTGATAATATTTATTTTGCAAACTCTTTGTATGGCGAAGCATTAGATGCTGCCATTGAGGATATTGGTTGGTGGAGTCGTATTTTAACCAAGTCGGAAATTGATGCGCTTTATTATAACCAACCAATAACGGCCTCTGTTCGTTTTCATAAACCACTTTGTGGGTCCAGTCTAGGTAATGTAAAAGTATTAGTGGCTGGTAACGGAGCTCAAAACTATAATGTCACTTGGTTAGGTAGTGTCTTGCCAAGTAATACATACGGTAACGGAGATAGTGTAGAAGTGAATCAATCAGGGACATTGAACGCGTATGTGCAGGAACAAAATGATCGTTGTGTCTCTTTCCCTTATTCCGTAAATATTCCATCTCCTTTAACAGTTCAAAACATTCAATTAACACAGCCTGCTTGTTTTGGAGATAGTAATGGTGTTATTATTGAATCGGCCTCTGGTGGGGTGCTGAACGCATCCTCTGCCTATTCCTATTCTTGGACCCCTGCCATAAGTACATCTGATATCGCTTATAATGTTCCTGCTGGGACCTATTATTTTTCAGCAATGGATGATGATGGTTGTGCCGTAATGGATACGATTGTTGTTGTCGGTCCTAAGCAATTAAATTTTAAAGTTACTAGAAGCACAGAGCCTTCTTGTTTTTATTCTGCCAACGGAAATATTCAAGTAGTAGCAGACGGTGGAACAAGTCCCTATTATTATGTTTGGGGTTCTTCTAATGGAGGTGTGACTTCTTTCGCAGGCAATGCCTTGTATTGTGCGAATGGAATCTATACGGTGTACGTAACGGATGCAAACAATTGCTTTATCTCTTTTTCTGACACCTTTAATCAGCAAACACCTTGTCCTTTCCCAGTGGTGATTCCGCCGTATATGAGTAATAATGGCTTATATGCGTGGTATCCTTTTAACCATAATACCTTGGATGAATCAGGCTTTATGAACTTCGGTAGTAATTTTGGGGGCGTCTACGTGCCTAATAGAAGTAACTGTACAGAGTCGGCTATTGCGCTTAATGCCAATCCAAATACGATTAGAGATAGTGTTTCCTTAGGAACTGGTTATGCATTCAACCTGAATCAGTTTTCAATAGCTGCATGGCTTCAAACCAATAATAACCCAGCGAATCACAACGCGACCATTTTTTCTAATTTGAATTCTTCTGGAAATGGCTACTGGATTGGCGTTCGTAATGATACCATTGTTTTTGATTTAAATCGTCAAAATGGGGTACTTAACAGCATCTCTACACAATCCTATATCAACCCGAATAAGCCAAGCTTAGTCACGTTTACGTATGATGCAAATATTGTACATGTTTATATCGATTCCGCCTTGGTTTTTGTGGATTCAAATATTGTACTTGGACTTGCGCCAAACTGTCGTGCGATTTTGGGTAATACGCATTATGGAGAATACTATGCTGGAATTCTAGATGATATAGCGGTGTATTCTCGCGCTATTTCCTTGAGTGAGGTGAAATTATTATATAATTACTCGCCGATTACGGCAACAGTGAATGTTACCAATAATGTCTGTGGCGGCGCTGCAGATGGGGCTGCGCAGGTGATTGTGAATTATAACGGACATGTAGCGAATCATGTAGATTATAATTGGTCTCCAAATGTTTCATCGGTTGATTCTGCGATTAATTTATTAGCGGGCAATTATCAATGCCTTGTGGTAGCAGATTATATGAATTGTGCTACGGTTAATTTTACAGTAACGCAACCAACGCCAATACAACTATTCGTTGATTCTCTTTTCTTAGATCAGCCTTGCGCAGGAGAGTCGAATGCGTATATAGGGGTGCATGCCGGAGTAGGTGGTGTACAACCGTATACTTACTTGTGGTCGAATGGAGCAAATAGCTCTTCGATAAATAACCTTAGCAATGGCACGTATAGTGTAGTCGTGACAGATGCTAATAATTGTCATGCCTACGATACATTTAATGTCGTTAGCCCGAGCCCATTACAAGCAACACTTAATAGCACTGCGATTACTTGCGGCGCATCGAATGATGCAACAATGCAAGTGAGTGTGAATGGGGGAGTGCCGATGTATAATTATGTTTGGCAGTTTAACACGAATCTTATGCCAGGCAATGATTCTGTGAAACAAAATTTGGCTGCCGGTATTTATACTTGTACAATTACGGATGTACATACCTGCACCATTCAGGTGATGGACACTATTCTTGCCGGCCCAGCAGCGAATTTTGTGTTGGTGGAGCCAAGAGATACAATGCAATTCTGGACATCCTCCTTGTCTTTATCTGTTACCAGCAATGCGCCAGTAAATTACCAATGGCAAGTGGATTCTAATGGGGTATGGATGAATTGCCGTAATGGATACCGTTCCTTAACTTATACTGGAACACAATCTAACTATTTGGAGATTTTCATTACTAGCCTTAATCCAACACTTGATCATTATCGTTGTATTTTGTCGGATAGTTTGTGTAGCGATACCAGCAGAATTGCCCGCGTAGATTTTGAGTTTGGAGAAGGCTTGAATCAACTTGACGCATCAAACGCATACAAGGTTTTTTGGTCGAATGAAGCACATCAACTATTGAATGTAAATAGTAGTAATGCACAAGCAGTAAAAATCGAACTCCGTAATACAGTCGGTCAATTATTGCTGCAAAGTAAAATCAATCCAGGGCTCAATGTAATTCCTGGTGAAGCGCTGAATGACGGCTTATATATCTTAAGTGTTTTAGATCGAAATGCTAAGGTGCTTTACAATACAAAACTGATTAAATAAAAAAATGCGTGACTGAAAAGTCAAGCATTTTTTTATCGAAGCAATTTAGCCTCTAAATCATCGGGATACTTAACGCGAGTGAGGAACAGTCCGCAACCTGGAACGCTAAAGTCGGCGTTGATATTGTCATGTGAGGCAACGATTTCTTTGAATCGTTCAAAACTAGTTTTGCCGTTTCCAACCTTCATCATCGTACCTACTAAGCCACGTACCATGCCACGCAAAAAGCGATCAGCATGCACTTCAAATTGAATACGATTCTCGTCAATCTTAGTCCACTGAATATAATCGATTCTACAACGTGTCGTTTTATTATCACTGTTTCGTTTACAAAAGGTAGCAAAGTCTGTTTGCTCTTTTAGATGCGCTGCCGCTTCATTCATTTTATCAAGGTCGAGATGCCTATAGGGAAAATGCAATGAACGGTCTAGTAAAAAAGGATCTTTATGATAATGGATATAATAGATATACTGTCTTTGAATCGCATCAAAACGCGAATGAAAGCCTTCTGGAGCAAGGTTTAGATGACTGACTTGTATATCATCCGGCAGCATGAAATTCATTCTCCGAACTGCATTCGGTGGCAGTTCTTGCTCCGTTCTAAAATGAGCAAAGGACTCTAAAATATGAACGCCAGTATCAGTTCGTGAGGCTCCCGTAATCGTTATCTTTTCACGGAATAATATACTCAGCTTCTCTTCAATCTCTTGTTGCGAAGTACGCAGTCCATTATCTTGGGTCTGATAGCCATGAAAGCCTGTCCCTACAAAACCAAAGCGTAAATAATATAATGGCACCTTTAGCGTTTTTTAGAAATAAAAAGAGCAGGCGTTTGACAACACCTGCTCTTTATGAAAAAGTAATTACTTAATTACTTGTAGTTTGTACGACTTGAATTGATTGCCTTGTTGCATTTGTAAAATGTAAATTCCGTTTTCTGCATTAAAGTCGTTCAAGCGAATAATTTGATAACCTTGTTGGGTTGTCACCGTATTTTGATAAATCACCTGACCGATTGAATTCACTACACGAAACTGGCTAGGAAGATTTGCCGGGGCATTACAAGTCACTTGTAAATAATGATCATTAGCATTCGCAACTACACTATGAATACCCATTTCAGTAGGAT
>JACCDJ011603601.1_pt1 | contig 32288 bp, 26 predicted proteins | sample 7444481 | NCBI WGS metagenome assembly JACCDJ01 (sample SAMN15323435, study PRJNA562643) | freshwater metagenome | isolation source: river surface water | place: USA:Blue River Watershed | collected 2017-08-15 | reverse complement strand
CTGGGCTGATGGTTTTGACTTTTATTGGAGAAATGGAGCGGTAACGCTGGCAGCGGCTGCACTTGGATTCTTGTGGGGAAATCTACTTGCTCTCACGGTGGCCGCCATTGCCCTAGTGCTGCCGAAAATAGAGGCGCTCTCAACTCAAGTCGCGATTATCACCTACTGCATTCCAATAGTTGCGATCGGTCCAATTGTGCGATTGGTGGTTGGGGCTCCTGGAGAAGGTGAGCCCGCACCAGCAGCCATTGTCTTGGCGGCGCTCAGTGTTTTCTTCACCACCTATGTCGGAGCTCTCACTGGAGTTAAGGGAGCTGACAGAAAAACGCTCGATTTAGTAACGGCCTACGGAGGAAATGCGTGGCATCGACTAATAAAAGTTCAGATGCTTTCTGCTCTTCCATCTATCTTCGCAGCATTCAAGATTGCAGCACCAGCGGCATTCTTGGGTGCAATATTGGGTGAGTATGTTGGTGGCCCAGATGCTGGATTTGGTCCTGCCATGGTCAATGCTCAGCAGTCACTTGAGGTTGCGAGAGTTTGGGGAGTTGCTCTAGTTTCTGGTCTGATTGCCGGTGCTGGCTACGCACTGTTTTCTTTCCTGTCAAAACTTGTCACCCCATGGGCTAGGGGGCAGTGATGAACTTCAAGCTGGAAGACGCAGAAGATAAATCCCTAATCGCGGTCAGAGCTCGCGTTCGGCGCGAAGAAATTCGTCACCAACTAAAACTCCTGGGCGAAGGTCTGACAAATACCGCTTTATCACTGCTAATCGTGATGGCTATTTGGGTGATTGCTCTGTGGGCGTTTGATGTTACGCCCTACATCGGTAAAGGACCGATTGACGTTTTCAACTACCTCTTCGTAACCGAAAAATCGAGTGAAAACCTCGGGCTAGTTTGGGCTGCGCTAATGCAAACCTTGGTTGATGCCTCAATCGGCTTCACTTTTGGTCTGTTCATTGCAACCGCAGTCGCAGTGCTCTTTTCCCTGTCCAAGGGAATTGAGCAAGCGTTGATGCCGCTGGCGATGCTGCTAAGGTCAGTGCCGCTGATTGCCATGGCGCCTATCCTGATTTTGATTTTTGGTCGACAGCAGGTCACCGTGGCGGTTATGGGGGCAATTGTCGTGTTATTTCCGGCACTGGTAAACATCGTTTTTGGCCTTAGATCGGCAACTCCCGCGATGTTGGATGTCTCCAAGATTTATGGTGCCAATAAATTCTCACAGCTTCGATACGTTGCTTTTCCCGCCTCGCTCCCATCTTTTTTTGCCGCAGTAAAGATTTCTGTGCCTGGTGCAATTACCGGCGCACTTTTGGTTGAGTGGCTGGCAACCGGCCAAGGAATTGGCTACGGAATCATTTCAGCTGTGGGTAGAGCAAAAACAAATGAGGTTTGGGCGTACGTCGTTGTGATAACGCTTGTTTCAATTTTGCTTTACAACCTAGTTGGCATACTTGAGCGCTATGTCTTGTCAAGGTTTGGACAGGCTACTCGGAAGTCCCGCTAGCCTGCAAAAATATCTAGGGCTTGGTTTTTGGAATCTTGGGCTCTGCTTTTTCTTTGGCGGACTCTTTGCGAGTGGCATAGGCAAATAAGGCCAGACCCGCGACAAGCGCCCCGGCTCCGACTCCGTAAGAAATGACCTCGGTGGCTCTGTTGGCATCCACAAACACACCAACAAACACAACGGCAATAATCGCCACAACCACTCCGATGAGTTTTGACTTGAGATCATCCAAATCTCTTACCTGCAGCCAAGCGGGCACTTTGATGTCAGTGTCGATGAATAGTTCATAAAGTCCATAACCAATGACCAGCAGAACGGTTCCAAGCAAAATGCCATCAACCGCCGTTAGAACACTGACGATGGTCTCCTTCAGGCTCTCCTGATTGGTGAGGCTGGCGAGGACGGAGCGCACCATTTCAACTGATCCTTGTCCCATCAGCAAAAGAGCACCGAGCAAAGAGGCAATGGCCGGGACCAGCACGGCATAACGAGTAAGTCCCATGAGTGAGCGCATCTTTGGACTATACCATTTAGTTTTTTGGCGCCCTCGGCAGGAATCGAACCTGCGACCAAGAGATTAGAAGGCTCTTGCTCTATCCACTGAGCTACGAGGGCAGCTGGAAACAAAGAGAGTTTAGTGCAATGGCTCTCAGGCGGCCCACTTCGAGCTGCCTGCAACAGCAGCTTCCCACCCGCGCTTGACTCCCTTGAAGGCATAAATCAACCCGGCTGTTAGAAGAATGACAGCGATGAAGTAGCCTCCGAAAGTTGAAATAACCCCGCTGCTGACCAGGGAAGTGATCGCCCATCCTGATGCACCCACCAATGTCGCCCCAGCGATTGTTCGAATTGCTCCAAACCTTGCTGTCTCGCCAATCATGAGCCCAACCACGAGTAGTGGCTCCAGTGCATAACTCTCAACTTGAGCGGCGCCAGGAACTCCAAGGTAACTCGCCCAAAATAGACCGAACCATGCCACCAGTGATCCAACCGCGAGTAATGAGTAGAACGCTTGCTTGGGAGACAGGCCCATAAAGTCAGCTACACGTTTGTAAACAAAAGCGCCGATCAAAGTGAAGACCAATACAACTAGCAAGCTACTGGGGCTTGCAATCTGCAGTAAATACGCTCCGCCAATGATTCCCGCAGTTCCAAGTCCAAACGCAAGTCTGGCGACTATGGCAGCTGCCACTATCACAAAAGCAAGTAGCGGATCTTGCGTGACAAAAGCCGGTAGAGGTTCAGTTGGTATCGAATTTATCTCGATGAGCCAGTTCATTATCAAGCCCGCGATAGCTGTCAACAAAGTCACACCAGCCGCGCTAACAAATGTTCTAATCAACCCTTGTCGAGCCGCGTCATAGGCTGTGAGGCCGTTTGTGATGTAGAGACCGGCTGCCAAGAAAGACGAATAGGTTTCAAACCCTGGGAGTTGAAGCAGGTTGAGAGCCAAGATATGAACAGACATCGGAATAAAAATTCCAGCGAAAAACAGCCAGACCCTGGGCAAGGGCCAACGCTCGCTCAAATAGCGAATGGTCAGAAAGCCAATGGTCGAGAGAACCATCCAACCTGCAATATTTACCCAGTCGCCGGATAAAACCATAATTGCAAGAAATGGCGCGGCTACCACCCCGCCACTGTTTACCCTGAAAAAGTGATAAACCAAGGCAGAAATTACTAGCCCAACAACAAGTATTCCTCTAACTAGTTCGACGTCGAGTTCGATCATTTACCGAAGACCTCCAACTGGCTGAGCTTCAGTCCTCTTTCGAAACGTGAGCGCAGAATGTCGACCTTTGAGCCGTGGGTATTCTCAACAAGTAGAAGAACAAGTCTGCCGTCGGCAAGCTCAGGAAAAACACTCTTGACCTTCCTGATAATCCGTTGGGGGAACAAGCAGTCAAGGTATGACAGCTGGATGAAGCTTGTATCCCAAACCTTTGTACCTGCTGCTGAACGCAAGAAGGCTAACGTTTCAGGGCGGCTAAGCCAGTGATACAGCGGTCCACTGACCAGAGCAAGTGGATAGTTACCAGCTAGCGATGCAGAGAAAATAACTGATCGCAAAGGTCTTTCCCAGCGATTCACCAACACCGGTAGAACTTTTTCATTTTCTAGATGCCAGCTCTTGAGCGTATCGATTGCTGACTCGGGGTCATTGGCCCCGCCGATATCAACTAGGAGTGTCTCCGTACCGTCGAGTTTCAGCTGGAAAAGCTCAAGAGCTCTTGGTTCCAGCCCAGCTAACTGAAGGCTAAGCGCAGCAGTCTCAGGCTTTATTCCTGCCAGTTCGCAAACTGCCTGGGCAACCGCAACGTTAACTGGGTGGTGGCCAGGAACTTCTTGAGTGTTCTCATTCGGAGAGCAATTGATGAACTTTGCACCATTTTGCTCACACCAGTCTTTGTACGCTGCAATCAAATCAGGTTGATTTACTCCGGTTACTAAATATTCACATTTCTCAACAGCGTTGAGAATGTTCATTCCAATCTCAAATTCGTCTAGCCCCTCGTCCTCCAAGTGATCTAGACGAATAGTTGGAATAACCACAATTTGCGCTTGCACATACTTTGCTTGCACGGTGTGAATCAGACGCGGCGACACAGCCATGCACTCAAAGACTCCATGGGTTGCTCCTGCTCGCATTCCACGCTTCACTGCTTGAGGCATCTCTGAAATTCCAGCAGTTCCAAGTCTTGAGGTGGCTTTCTCTGAGCCGTCTGGAAGCAATTCAACAGCGATGGTGCCGGTGACTTTTCCGTATGCCTTTATTCCGGAGTTAGCAAGACCTGAGTGAATGAGGCGAACTGTCCCCGATTTTCCGCGACTTCCTGTAACCAGGATTCTTAGTTGATAGTGATCCCGCGCAACCTTTGCACTTGTTGCGAGAGAGATAAGTAGAGCTCCATAGAAAATCACAGCCCCCAGTGAAATCCATCCTGGAATCCAAGTTGAAAAATCTACTGCGCCTAAAGTCCCCATTGACTTCTAGGCTACTCGCGCTCTCTTAGGTTGGGAAGAGCCTCGATGATGCTATTGGCTGCCATTCTGAGTGGCTTAATCACAGTTACTCGCGGATGCTCTTGCAATAAAACGGCAGTTGGTGCATCCATTGCAGTTAGACAAATCTGACCCTCATACCCATATCGATCCAGGGTCTCTAGCAAAACCAAATTGGTGCTTCGCTCTTGAGCTGTGCAGATGACAGCATCAGCTTCATTCAGTGGCAGTGAATATGCAAATTCAGGATCACTGATGTCGCCAAATAGCGTTGAATAACCTTCGGCAGCAAGCTTGCTCAGGGCCTGAGGATTTTGATCAACGATTAGCAAGTTAGCTCCCTTTTCCGCTAGACCGCCAATGACATTGGAGCCCAGACGGCCTGCGCCAATGACAATCGCGTCATAACGAGCCTCAATTGCTTCTTCGTCGAGTCGATCTTCTGCTGGGACGTCAAACTTCTTCAGCAGCGGCTGAAGGAATTTATACATTCGCTCGGAGTACAAAATGAAGTAGGTGGAGACTGTAAAGGTAATTACAGCAACCAATGTCACAAGGCTCAATGCTGATTGAGTCACTTGACCCAAGGAGAAACCAAGAGCCATCAGGATTAGTGAGAATTCACTTATTTGAGCGATAGCCACTGAGGTTCTAAAGGAAACCTGGTTTCTGTAGCCCAGCCAGCGCATGATTACCATCACTATCAGTGGCTTAGCTACTAAGACAAAGACTGAGATGATGATCGCCGGCACTATCTGTTGAAGTGCGCTTGAGAGACTGAGCGAAGACCCAAGTTGGATGAAAAAGAAAAGCACCATAATGTCGCGCAAGCTAACCATTTTGCTGCTAAGGCTTTCACGATAGGGAGTCGAAGCTAGCGCGACACCGGCAATAAATGCACCTATCTCCATGGAGAGTCCAAGCCAGTGGCTAATTGCTGCCAGCGTCAATGCCCAGCCAACACCAAATATCAAAGTCAGCTCTTGGCTCTTGCTAAGCCAGGCCAAAAGCTTTGGCAGTAAGAATTTTGAAATGGCTGCGGCCGCAGCAATGTAGACGAGACTTCCAAAGACCAGGACTGGGATCGACCTGTCTACTTGTCCGGCGCTGGAACCGATAGCAGCAATAAACACCATAAAAATGATTACGAGTATGTCTTGGACAATCAAAAATCCAACAGCAATCTGACCATGCAGCTGGTCAATTTCTCTTCTGTCGGACAAAATCTTAACAACAATAATGGTTGAAGAAAAAGTGATTGCGACAGCGATGTAGGCAGCTTGCGTCGGATCAAAACCAAATGCGAGAACTATCGCAAATCCCAAAATCGCTGTGAAAATTACCTGGCCCAAGCCAGTGAAAACTGCAACCTTACCTATGTTTCTAATCAGGCTTAGATCCAGTTTCAAGCCGACCAAGAAAAGTAGCAGAGCAATCCCAAGCTCAGCAAAGAGCTCAATCTCATCCTCGTAGTGGACAAGGTCTAAGAAAGTAGGGCCCAGCAGAACCCCAACAAAGATGTATGCCACGACCAATGGCTGCTTGGCAAACTTAGCCCCGAACCCAATCACTGCAGTCACCAGCAGAATCAGGGCCACTTGACCAAACGCGCTATCCACCATGTTCAAACAATAACAACCGATACTTATGCCGCTAGGTCGCGCTCTTCCCAGGCAGGCTCTACCCTAGAGTGGTGCGGGAGACAATGACTTTGAAAACCACCCAAATTCCGAGCCTGCCCTCTGCTGAGCTCGTCGAGGCCGCCATCGAACAGGTGCGGTCGTGGGTCGAACAATCAAAGAAACTAAAGATAAATAAGCCGTCGAAACGGCTGGCTGGACTGCTGCAAGATGAGCGTGGTCTGGAATTTGCTGTTGGCTTTATCGATGGAGTTATCAGACCAGAAGATCTTCGAGTCGCCGCTGGCAACTTTTACACCCTACGAACAATTACTCCGAGATTCTTGCCATTTCATCTGAGGATGATGGTGGCCCTGGGCGCAAACTTTGCTGTCTTGTTTCCCTGGCCCGTGGTGCCAATAGCTAGGGCTTTTTTGCGCCAATTGGTATCTCACCTTGTTCTAGATGCAAGAGGCAAAAAGCTCCGCAAATCAACCAAGAAGCTAGGGCTCGCAAGTACAACCCTCAACATAAATCTTCTTGGAGAAGCAGTTTTAGGAAAAGGAGAAGCGGATAAGCGTCTGGGTGCAGTGAAGGAAATACTCGCTCGACCAGAGACCGAATATGTCTCTGTCAAAGTCTCGGCGATAGTTTCTCCCCACTCCCCTTGGGCATTTGATCAAGCCGTCGATGAGGTTGTTGAGAGGCTAATCCCTCTATATGAGATTGCCAATTCCGCACCAACCAAGAAATTCATCAACTTAGACATGGAGGAATACAGAGATCTTGATCTGACGATCGCAGTTTTCAAGACGCTTCTTCAGAAACCGCAGTTCAAAAACCTGACAGCTGGAATCGTTTTGCAGGCTTACCTGCCAGACGCGCTGAGGGCGATGATTGATCTTCAGCAGTGGGCGGAGCTGAGGGTTTTGCAAGGCGGTGCGCCGATTAAGGTGCGCGTTGTAAAGGGAGCAAATCTCCCAATGGAAAGAGTTGACTCTGAGCTCCATGGTTGGCCGCTAGCTACCGTTTCTTCCAAGGCCGAAGCAGACGCAAACTACAAGCGAGTGTTGAACTATGCATTGACTGCAAATCGAGTGAAGAACATCAAGATTGGTGTAGCAGGACACAATCTCTTTGATCTGGCCTGGGCCTGGCTACTAGCAGGCCAGCGAGGTGCGCAGGATGGTCTCGACTTTGAAATGCTGCTGGGAATGGCACCTAATCAGGCCAAGGTAATTAGCGAAACAGTTGGAAAACTGGTTCTCTATACGCCGGTTGTTTATCCAAAAGAATTCGATGTCGCAATCGCATACCTAATTAGAAGACTGGAGGAAGGGGCAACCAAAGACAATTTCCTATCATCCGCCTTCCAACTTCAATCAGCAGACTATTTTGATCTAGAAGTCGACAGATTTGAGAAGTCAATTGCGCTTCTAGACACAGACGTGCCAATTCCAAACCGCATCCAGAACCGTCAGCTTCAAGAACCAGTGATATTGGATGGAGCTTTTACTAACACTGACGACACTGATCCTGCAATCGCAGAAAATCGTGAATGGGCTAAGACTATTTTCCGCCGCCTAGCTGATTCCGAAATCGGCGCAGACCTGGTGGAAGAAAACACCATTGATTCCGAATTGACGCTGAACCAGGTAATTGATAACTCTGTTTCAGCACAAGGATTTTGGGCCAGCTTGAGTGTCCTTGAGAGATCCGAATACCTGCTGAGGATTGCTGTGGTCTTGGAGAAGAACCGGGAATATCTGATTGAGGTGGCTATGTCCGAAGCTGGCAAAACCATCGACCAGATTGATACTGAGGTTTCCGAAGCAATTGATTTTGCGAACTACTATGCAAAGCAGGCTCTCCGACTGCAGGCTCTACCTGGTGCCAAACCAAAACCCAGAAAATTGACTGTGGTCACTCCGCCTTGGAATTTCCCAGTGGCGATTCCAGCTGGCGGGGTCTTGGCTGCTCTCGCAACTGGTTCCGCCGTTATCTTCAAGCCTGCATCGCCAGCAGCTCGGTGTGGAGCTGTGCTGGCAGCTCTGATGCTCGAAGTTTTGCCAGAGGGCGTTCTTACGGTTGTGCACATTGGCGAAAAGAAGCTTGGCCGACAACTGATTTCTCATCCAGCGGTCGATCAGGTAATCCTGACCGGTGGATACGAAACTGCCCAACTGTTTAAGTCCTTCAAGCCTGATTTGAAAGTTTTGGCAGAGACAAGCGGTAAGAACGCCATCATCGTTACCCCGCATGCTGATCTGGATCTGGCGGCTAAAGATGTTGCCTATTCGGCGTTCGGCCACGCTGGCCAAAAGTGCTCTGCCAGCTCAATCGTCATCCTGGTTGGATCAGTAGCTAAGTCAAAGAGATTTAGAAATCAGTTGCGTGACGCAGTTGAGTCGCTGACCGTTGACTTCCCTACCAACCCTGCTTCCCAGATGGGACCAGTCATTGGTTCTCCGCCAGAAAAGCTGAGACACGGGCTGACTGTGCTCGACCGAGGTGAGCGCTGGTTCATTGAGCCAAAGCAGTTGAGCGAAGATGGAACGCTCTGGTCTCCTGGAATCAGGGAAAAAGTTCGATTTGGATCAACTTCACACCTAGTTGAATACTTTGGCCCAGTTCTATCAATCATGACTGCAAAGAACCTCAAGCAGGCAATCAAGATTCAAAATGCCGTTGACTATGGTCTGACGGCTGGTCTTCATTCTTTGTCGCCTGATGAAATAAATCAGTGGCTGGCTGAAGTTGAGGCTGGAAACGTTTATGTCAACCGCGGAATCACTGGCGCTATTGTTCGTCGCCAGGCATTTGGCGGATGGAAAAAGTCATCGGTTGGCCCAACCGCCAAAGCCGGTGGCCCAAACTATCTTTTCTGTCTCACCGAATGGAAGTCAGAGCCAAATAATGCCAAAGAACCAATTGGCAACAAGCTAATCGAAGAGCTAATGGTGATGGCGACTTCGACCACGCTAACGGACCGTGAAATTGAATCATTGGTTCGAGCTGCCCAAAGCGATGTTGCTGCCGCAAGTGAATACTTTGGAAAATCACAAGACGAATCAGGTTTGAGTGTGGAGAAAAACATTCTGCGCTACTTCCGATCGAGTTGCTCAATCAGAATCCAAGCTGGAGCTTCGGATTACCAAGTTTGGCGAGCGCTCATAACCGCAATGGCGGTTGGAAAAGTAAGAATCAGTGCCGAGGCATTGCCGAAAAGAGTTGTAAGTCTCGCGCGCAAAGCCGGAGTCGAAGTAATAATCGAAACCGAGGCTGCTTGGCTTGCTAGTGTTGGAAAACGTCCGGGCAGATACCGGGTGGTAGGCGAGATGGATCCCACGCTTACTCAGCTAGCAAACCCAGATGTGGCGCTTTATGCTGCAGAGCAAACCGAGTCAGGAATCATCGAGCTTTTGCCCTTCTATCAGGAGCAGGCTGTAAGCATCACTGCCCACCGGTTCGGCAATCCAGCTCGTCACCTGGCTCTGCTGCGTCTTTAGGCGGTATTTCCCAGCTTTTGGCGGGCTCAATGGGAGTATTCTGGCTCCTTGGCTGGTTGAACCAGCTAGAAATCAATAAGAGGTAATTTTGTTCATTCTTTCCAAGCTCTCGCTTAAAAATCGCTCTGTAGTTGCCCTGGTGACCCTAATCGTTGCCGCCTTCGGATTCATTTCGGTTGGCGGTCTCAAGCAGGAGTTGATCCCATCCATTGAGATCCCTTCTGCAGCGATAGTTACCTCTTATCCAGGGGCCTCCCCTGAGGTCGTAGACAGTCAGGTTTCCTCCGTCATTGAACAGTCAGTGATAGGCCTAGAGGGAGTGGAGTCCACCTCTGTCACCTCAACCACCGGACTATCGGTGCTGCGAGTTTCTTTCGCTTTTGGTACCACCTCCGAAACTGCCACCGAGAAACTAAATTCAGTGCTCAGTGACCTTGAGGGACTTCTGCCAAATGACGCTGAGCCCAGAATCATCTCTGGAAGCTTTGACTCGGTTCCAATCATCGTTTTGGCGGTCAGCGACAACAATGGCGACAATGAGCGAATTGGCAAGAAGCTAGAAGAGATTGCCCCAACGCTGTTCCAAAAAGTGGATGGTATTCGTGAAGTTGCTGTCTCAGGAGCAAAAGAGAAGCGAATCAACCTAACTTTGAACCAGGTTGCCCTAGCAGCCAATGGTCTAACCCAGCGAGACATTGTCTCTGCGATAAATGCAAACGGTCTAGTTTTGCCAGTGGGCTCAATTACTGACTCTGAAGGATCGGTTTCTGTTCAGGTTGGCAATGCCGTGGACACTGTAGAACTTTTTGAAAGTCTTCCACTTATTCCTGCCCAGCCAAATCCAGCTGCGCCCGTTGTCACCATTGGTGATGTTGCAGATGTAAAGCTGGAGCAGGCGCCTATCACCACTATCGCTCGTACCAATGGCAATGAGTCCCTAGCGGTCTCCATCGTTAAGACCCCGGAGGGTAACTCCGTAGCAGTATCAAATGGAGTTCAGGATTTGATTCCTGAGTTAGAAGAAGCTTTGGGTGGCGGAGTAACGACAGTCACTATTTTTGACCAGGCACCATTTATTGAGAAATCAATCAAGGATCTAACTACCGAAGGTTTACTGGGTCTAGGTATGGCGGTGCTCGTAATCCTGGTGTTCCTACTTAGCTTCAAATCCACCATTATTACCGCGATTTCCATCCCAACCTCGGTGCTGATTACCTTCATTGGTCTGTCAGTTGCGGACTACTCACTAAATCTCTTAACCCTGGGTGCTCTGACAATCTCGATTGGTCGAGTGGTAGACGACTCGATTGTTGTGATTGAAAATATCAATCGTCACCTCAGCTATGGTGAAAAGCGCAAGACTGCCATTTTGACTGCCGTCAAGGAAGTTGCTGGCGCCATTACCGCCTCCACCATTACGACGGTGGCCGTATTCTTGCCAATTGCCCTGGTCGATGGATTAGTCGGCGAATTGTTCAGGCCATTCGCCTTTACGGTTGCTATCGCGCTTTTGGCATCGCTACTGGTCAGCTTGACCATCGTTCCGGTGTTTGCCTACTGGTTCCTACGCATGCCTAAGCGACTAACCGCGCTAAAAGAACAAGACCCCAAGAACTTCGAGAAGAAGCAGAGAATCGCAGAAGAAGAGCGCGAGAAGAAGAGCATTCTGCAGCGCTCCTACCTGCCCATTCTTCGCGGCACTACCCGTCACCCATGGTTGACCCTGACCGCTGCCCTATTGATTCTTGGCTACACCTTCTCGTTGGTGCCGCTACTCAAAACAAACTTCATTGATGGCGGCGGTTCAAACCAGTTCACCGCTCGCCTTTCAATGCCTTCTGGCACCACCTTTGAGGAGCAGGATGCAGCGGCTAAGTCGCTAGAGCAAAAGATGCTAGCCATCGAAGGAATTGACGTAGTTCAGACCACCGTCGGTTCAGCCGCAGATGGCCGAGTGGCTTTTGGCGCAGCAGCCAGAGGCATCCAGTTCAGCGTTATTGCTGATGAGGGTGCTGACCTAGAGCAGCTGCAGGCTGAGGTGTTGAACCTGCAAGCTCCTGCGAACAGCGAAATCACAACCAGTCAGGGCGGCGGTTTTGGATCATCTGAAACCATCGACATTGAAGTAACCGCAACTGATAAGGATCTGCTGCAACAGGGAGTGAACCAGATTGCTGATGCCATGCAGGGACTGGAAAACGTCACTGCGGTTTCAACAACCCTCGAGGCCGATGAGCGAGTGCTCGAAATTGATGTCGACCGGGTGGCAGCCGCACGCTACCTACTCACAGAGACTGCTGTAACTGGCATTGTTGCCTCCCAGCTTCGTCCAAGCCCACTTGGAACTATTCGAATTGAAGAGCAGGACACCCAGGTCTTCATTTCAGGAGCTGAGCCGCCTGCTTCAATCGAAGAGGTTAGAAAACTTCGTATTCCAACCTTTGCGGGACTAATCACTCTCTCTGAGATCGCCGATGTCAACGAGGTTTTGAAGCCGACCTCGATTACCACTCAGCGTGGTAATCGAACTGCCGAGGTTCAGCTAACTCCGGAAGGCGATGACCTAGGTGCCATCACGGTTGCGATCAACGAGCGACTGGCAGAAATTGACCTGCCAATTGGCGTTGAGGCTACCGTTGGTGGTGCAGCTGCCGACCAGGCGGAAAGCTTCCAGCAGCTTGGTCTTGCCCTTCTGGCTGCAGTGGCAATCGTTTACATCGTGATGGTCGCCACATTCTCATCCCTAATTCAGCCGCTACTGCTTCTGATTTCGATTCCATTCGCAGCAACTGGTGCTCTGGGGCTATTGCTTCTAACCGACACCGCTCTTGGCGTCCCGGCTCTGATTGGAATGCTGATGCTGATTGGAATTGTGGTCACCAACGCCATAGTTCTAATTGACCTGGTGAACCAATACCGCAAGCAGGGTAAGAGCGTCATTGATTCTCTGTTTGATGGTGCAAGACAGCGCCTTCGTCCAATCTTGATGACCGCCCTTGCGACAATTCTCGCCCTAACGCCAATGGCGTTTGGTCTAACTGGCAACTCAGGATTCATCTCACAGCCACTGGCAATTGTGGTGATTGGTGGATTGTTCTCTTCCACGCTGCTAACCCTGATTCTGGTTCCAACTCTCTACTGGCTAGTTGAGGGAAGGAAAGATCGCAAGGCTCTTCGAGCTGAGCGAAAGGCAAATAGAAAAGCGAAGAAGGCTGGAACAAAGGTCGAAGCTGCAGTTGAAAAGACGCCAGCTCCTGCTGCTGTCACAACAGTGACAATTCGCGAGGAAACCATCGTTAGCGACAATGCAAGCTTGCAGTGGTCAGAGGTCAGCGTAGAAACTGAAATGCCACTGGATGATGAAGCTCAGATGCGCTGGTCGGAGGAAGCCATTGACTCGCAACCAGCCAGTGCGAAGGCAAGTGGATCAGTTCCCGAATTCCTCACCAGTGAACTGCCAATCATTCAGCAGAATGAAAAGCCCTCCCGCAAGGAGCTCAGGGAGCAAAAGCGCCAAGCCAAATTAGAGGCCAAGCTTGCTCGCAAGGCTCAGAAGAACGCTCGCCACACAAACGACTAGGAAGTGATGACCGAATACATCGTTTGGGCTGACTGCGAGATGACAGGGCTCGACATTGAAAAAGACGAGATCTGTGAAATCGCAGTCATCGTCACCGATGAGCAGCTCAAACCTGTCGATGAGGGTGTTCAAATTGTGATTCGTCCAAGCGACGCAGCCATGGCTAACATGGGTGAGTTTGTGAGACAAATGCACACTGATTCAGGACTGCTGGCCGAGCTGGAATCAGGGGTGAGCCTGCAAAGCGCCCAGGAGCAGGTTCTTAGCTACCTTGGCAAATACATCTCAGAACCAAAAACCGCTCCCCTAGCTGGCAACTCCATCGGAACCGATCGCATGTTCATAATTCGCCAGATGCCAAAACTGGATGCCTTTTTGCACTACCGAAATATTGACGTCAGCTCTCTAAAGGAACTGGTGCGTCGCTGGTACCCGAGGGTCTACTTTCAGCTTCCTAAGAAAAATGGCTCCCACCGAGCCCTGGCCGATATCCGCGAGTCCATTCAGGAGCTTGCCTACTACCGCCTAGCGGTCCTAGTGGCAGAGCCTGGTCCAGACAGCGAAAAAGCAAAGCAGATAGCCAAGAAGGTCGCTGATACAATCTAGGAGTTCTGGCTAGTCCAGACATGGTGGGTATAGCTCAGCTGGTAGAGCACCTGGTTGTGGTCCAGGGGGCCGCGGGTTCAAGTCCCGTTACTCACCCCAATTACTTAGCTCTTTCGAGCACCAATTCCCGAACTCGCGCTGCATCGACTTGGCCGCCCATGGCCTTCATTACTGCACCGATTACCGCACCAGCCGCTTGAACTTTGCCCTCGCGAATTTTTTCCAGTACATCTGGTTGTGATGCGAGAGCTTGATCAATCGCAGCAATTAGAGCACCGTCGTCGCTGACAAGCTTCAAACCACGCTTTTCAATTACAGCCTTTGGTTCGCCTTCGCCGGCCAAAACACCAGCAACCACATCTCGCGCAAGGCGGTCTGTCAGCTCACCCGAATCAATCAGTGTTTGAATCTCGGCCACCTGAGCTGGTGTGATAGGTAGTTCTTCTACGGACTTGTTTTCTGCGTTGGCAATTCTTGCCAGCTCGCCGCTCCACCATTTTCTAGCAGCTTGTGGCTTTGCTCCTGCTTGCACAGTCGCATCAATGACATCTAGTAGATCGGCGTTTACAACATCGCGGAATTCGAGCTCGCTAAAGCCCCACTCAGCCGACAGGCGCTTGCGCCTCTTTTCTGGATTTTCTGGAAGTGCGGCGCGAATGCTCTCCACCCAGTCAGAGGTCGGTTCAACGGGAACCAAATCTGGCTCTGGGAAGTAGCGGTAGTCCTCGGCATCGGACTTCACGCGACCCGACGAGGTGTAGCCGCGATCTTCGTGCCAGTGTCTGGTTTCTTGAGTGATGCTGCCGCCATTTGCAAGGATGTGTGCTTGTCGCTGAATCTCATAGCGGACAGCACTCTCCACGCTTCTAATGGAATTCACGTTTTTGGTTTCCGTGCGGGTGCCTAGTTTGCTCTCGCCCTTTGGTCTGAGCGAAACGTTGGCATCGCAACGAACATTTCCTCGCTCCATTCGAGCATCTGAAACGTTCATGGCCTTCACGATGTCGCGGATTGCGCGAACATAAGCTGCTGCAAGTTCTGGGGCCTTGTCCCCTGCTCCGAAGATCGGCTTAGTCACAATTTCAACCAGTGGAACACCAGCGCGGTTGTAATCAACGAGTGAGAAATCGGCTCCGTGGATTCGGCCGGTTGAGCCACCCACGTGGGTGAGCTTTCCGGCGTCCTCTTCCATGTGCGCGCGCTCGATCTCGACCTCAAACGACTGTCCATCGGCAATCTCAACGGTCAGCTTGCCGCCAAATGCAATTGGTTCGTCGTATTGGGAAGTTTGGAAATTCTTGGCTAGATCTGGGTAGAAGTAGTTTTTTCTGGCAAAGCGGCAGGTCTTTGCAATGTTGCAACCAAGTGCCAATCCAATGGCAATGGAGGACTCAACTGCTTTTTTGTTTACACTTGGCAGAGCGCCAGGCAGACCAATACAGGTTGGACAGACGTTTGTGTTGGGCTCATTACCAAACTCGTTCTTGCAGCCACAAAACATCTTGCTCTTGGTGTTCAGCTCGACGTGAACTTCCAGGCCAATCACCACTTCGAACTGCTCGATTGCCTTCTCGTAAGGCATCAGTTGATCTTTAGACATTGAGTGCCTCCAGATCTGGTGCCTGATCAATCAGGTAACCACCCCACTGAGCTTTGTAGAGATTCTCAATCAAAGCTGCAACTCGGTAAGCCCGAGCGTCTTGCATTGCAGGAGCCAAAATCTGAACACCTGATGGAAGGCCATCCTCTTTAGCCAGACCATTCGGAACGGCCATACCCGGAATTCCAGCGAGGTTCGCTGGAATGGTGGCAATGTCATTTAGATACATCGCCAATGGGTCATTTACTTTTTCACCAATCTTGAAGGCGGTGGTTGGGGCGGTTGGGGTCAGCAAGACATCAACTTTGGCAAATGCATTTGCAAGATCCTGCTGGATCAGTGTTCTAACCTTCTGGGCTGAGCCGTAGTAGGCATCGTAGTAACCGGAGGAAAGCGCATAGGTTCCAAGGATGATTCTTCGCTTTACCTCTGGACCAAAGCCAGCTTCGCGGGTGGCAGCCATCACGCGCTCAATAGTTGGATTGCCCTCTGGAATTACTCGCATACCAAAGCGCACTGAATCATATTTAGCCAGGTTGGAGCTCGCCTCGGCCGGAAGAATTAGGTAGTAGGCAGCAACTGCATACTCAAAGCTCGGGCAATCAACTTCGATTACTTCAACTCCATTGGCAACCAATTTGTTGATTGTGTCATCGAAGCATTCCTTGACTCCCGCCTGGAAGCCATCCGAGCTAAGTTGCTTCACAACACCCACTTTGAGGCCTTTGAAATCAGCAGTTCTCACTGCCTCTGCCATCGACCCCAAAGATTTTGGAATTGAGGTGGAGTCCTTCGGGTCATGTCCTGCGATTACATCCTGCAAGAGCGCTGCATCAAGCACCGTATTGGTGACAGGACCAATCTGATCTAGTGATGAGGCGAGTGCAATTACGCCGTAGCGCGAGACAGCTCCATAGGTTGGTTTTGTTCCAACCGAACCAGTTACTGCAGCCGGATAACGAATCGAGCCACCGGTGTCGCTACCAATAGCTAGCGGCGCTAGTCTTCCAGCAACAGCCGAGGAAGAGCCACCGCCAGAGCCACCAGGAATTCTTGAGAGATCCCAAGGATTGCGAGATGGGCCGTAGGCGGAGTACTCGGTGGAAGAGCCCATTGCAAACTCATCCATGTTGGTCTTACCCAAAATAGGAAGTCCGGCCTCGCGAAGTTTGGTAACAACGGTTGCGTCATACTGCGGAACCCAGCCCTCCAGAATCTTTGATCCTGCGGTGGTTGGCGCATCTCTAGTTACAAGGACATCCTTGACGGCAATTGGAACGCCGTGCAGCGGCGAGTGAGCCTTGCCAGCTGCAAGGTCTTCGTCTGCTCGCTTGGCTGCAGACAGCGCAGTTTCGCGGTTGAGATACAGATAAGAAAAAGTTTTGTGGTTCAGCCTTTCGCTTCGATCAAAAAAAGCTGCAGTTATCTCTTGAGAAGAAACTTGCTTTGTTGAAATCAGCTCGGCTAGCTCGGCAGCGGATTTGTGAATTAGCTCGCTCATCGCTTACTCCTCATCCAAAATCGCTGGCACTTTGAATCGACCCTCGGCGCTGTCGGGAGCGGCGCTGAGCGCCTCTGCCTGCGAAAGCGATGGAAGTACTACATCCTCTCGAAAGACGTTGCTCATAGGTATTGGGTGACTGGTTGGAACCACGTCTCCGGCAACGGCTTTGTTGACCGATGCGACAGCGTCCACAATCACTCCCAGTTCACCGGTGAGCTTCTGGACTTCCTCTTCGGTCACCAGGATTCTGGCCAGTGATGCCAAATGGCGCACTAGGTCAGGCGTTAGTTCAGACATGCAAGGTCTACCTTCGATTGGGTCGGAAAGACCAGTCTAGTTTGGCTTTGGGAGCCTGGATAAAAAGGTCTGCTCGTCAATAACCTCTACCCCAAGCTCCTCGGCCTTTGTCAGCTTGGAGCCTGCCCCTGGCCCAGCCACGACAAAAGAGGTCTTCTTCGACACTGAGGAGGCCGCCTTGCCGCCCTCGGCGATGATTCGCGCTTCTGCCTCATCTCTAGTGAGGGAGGTCAGTGTGCCGGTAACGACGATGCTCATTCCTGAGAAGACTCCGTCTCTCTTGAGAGAACCTGGGCCAGCATGACCGGGCACGCTGAGTTGAACACCAGCTTTTTCCCACCTCAAAATGATTTCTCGGTGCCAATCCTCTGACCACCAGTCAATAATCGATTGCGCAAGAGTTGGCCCAACGCCTTCTACCTGGGCTAACTCCGACTCTTTGGCATTGAATATGGCAGATAGCGATCCGAAGTGATCACAGAGAGCTCTGGCCGCAACTGGTCCGACGTGCCGAATGGATAGCGCGACCAATATTCGCCAAAGTTCTTTCTTTTTGGCATCCTCAAGATTTGAAAGAAGCTTCAAAGCAACTTCGGCTGGCGAGCCGTCTTTTTTGCGGAAAAAGTCAACCACTTTGACTTTGCCATCTTGATCATGCTTGGCAAGACCCGTGTCGGAATCTAGCACCTGCGCTTTAATTGGCAAGAGTTTTTCAAGTGTCAAATCAAAAAGGTCAGCTTCTGACTTAATCGGAGCATCAGCTGGTTCCAATGGCTGAGTTAGAGCAGTTGCAGAAACATACCCGAGAGCCTCAATGTCTAGAACTGATCGAGAACCGATGTAGGCGATTCTCTCGCGAAGCTGAGCTGGGCAGCTTCTAGCATTTGGACACCGAAGATCAACGTCACCCTCTGCAGCGGGAGCAAGTTCACTGTTACACTCCGGGCAGCGCTTTGGCATAACAAACTTTTTTTCTTTGCCAGATCTGAGAGCAACAACTGGCCCCAATATTTCTGGAATAACGTCACCTGCTTTACGAAGAACAACGGTGTCGCCAATCATTATTCCTTTGGCTTCAACTTGGTCAGCGTTGTGTAAAGTTGCGAACTCCACCTCGCTTCCAGCTACTCGCACCGGAGACAAAACTGCAAAGGGTGTGGCACGGCCAGTTCGACCAATTGAGACTCGAATGTCGAGCAATTTGGTGTTCACTTGCTCTGGCGGGTACTTGTAGGCGATTGCCCACCTGGGAGCGCGGGAGGTGGTTCCCAGCTCTCGCTGGCGAGCCAGCTCATCGACCTTGATTACGACTCCATCAATTTCATGCTCAATGCTGTGGCGATCTTTTTCTAACTTTGAAATGAACTGAAAGGCTTTTTTAGCATCCGGCAAAACTTGATAATGAGCGGTGGTTGGCAGACCCCAAGAATCCAGCAGCTTGTAAACGTCTGATTGGTTTGCCAGCTTTCCTTCAAACGCTCCAAAACCATGCACCAGCATTCTTAGCGGACGACTGGCTGTGATCGCTGGATCCTTTTGGCGAAGAGAGCCAGAGGCGGAGTTTCTAGGATTAGCAAATGGCTTTCCGCCCGATTTCACAATCGAAGCATTTAGTTTTTCAAAATCTTGCAGAGCAAAAAATACCTCTCCCCTGATTTCAATAACCTCGGGGTGCCCCTTGCCCTTGAGTTTGTGGGGAATTGACTTAATCGTCATCACGTTTGCGGTGACGTCCTCTCCGACGGCTCCGTCACCGCGAGTTGCTGCGGAGGTTAGGGTGCCGTTTTTGTAGGTGAGGGAAACCGCCAGTCCGTCAATTTTGGGCTCGCAAAGAAATGGCCCACCGCCAACTCGCTCAGACCAGGCCTCAAATTCCTCCTCGCTGAAAACATTGTCCAGACTGAGCATTCGGTCCAGGTGGGGATGCGGAGCAAATAGCTCGCTGGCACTGGCACCTACTTTGGAAGCCGGTGAATCCTCGGCATACTCTGGGTGCTCTTTTTCCAGCTTCGCCAGTTCTCTCTCAAGCTGGTCATATTCCTGATCAGAAACTAGCGATTGATCTTTGTTGTAGTAGGCATCGCGGTAGCGAGCAATTAGTAACCGAAGTTCTTCGATTCTCTCGGCACTAGACATTCACTGCCGCTCTGCTTGCGGTTCTATCAATAGTGGTTTGTCCCAGCACGCGGGTTCCCTGGTATAAAACTGCGGTTTGCCCTGGAGCCACTCCAAAAAGCGGGTTCTCAACCTTGATTACCATCTCATCGGCGATGATTGCTGCCTTGGCTGGAACTGAATCGGCATGAGCCCTGACCTGAACCTCGCAATCAAAAAACTCAGCTGCGTTTTCAGGAGCTTTTCCGCACCAGGAGTATCTGCTGCCAGCTAATTCTGAAATGGCGAGAGCATCCTCTGGTCCGACCACAACTTCTTTAGTGACCGGTCTAATCTCCAAAACGTAACGAGGTTTACCGTCTTTGGCAGGCTTACCAAGTCGCAGTCCCTTGCGCTGACCGATTGTGAAGCCGACGTGGCCATCGTGTTCGCCAACCACCGCACCAGACTGATCAACAATCTTTCCAGGTTCGCTGTTCACAAATTCCCGCAGCCACTCCCTGGTGTCGCCTTCCGGGATGAAGCAGATGTCATAGGAGTCCGGTTTATTCGCAACCGTCAGTCCACGCGATGCTGCCTCTGCTCGAACTAAATCTTTAGAAGCGGTTGCGCCAAGTGGGAAATAGGAGTGGCGCAACTGCTCTTGCGTGAGAACCCCCAAGACATAGCTCTGATCTTTTGCCATTGCCAGTGATCGGTGAAGCTCAAAGTTTCCCTGTTCATCTTGAGAAACAGTTGCGTAGTGGCCGGTGCAAAGGGCATCAAAGCCAAGGGCTAGAGCTCTTTCGAGTAGCGCTGCAAACTTAATTCTTTCATTGCATCTCATGCAAGGGTTTGGGGTGCGGCCAGCCTGGTATTCCGCAACAAAATCATCGACTACGTCTTGCTTGAAGCGCTCTGAAAAGTCCCAAACATAGAAAGGAATGCCTAGTTTTTTTGCAGCTCGCTGAGCATCCATTGAATCCTCAATGGTGCAGCAGCCGCGGGAACCGGTTCTGAGAGTCCCCGGCATTCTTGATAGCGCCAAGTGAACGCCAACTACCTCGTGACCAGCTTCGACCGCCCTTGCGGCAGCTACGGCAGAATCAACCCCGCCACTCATCGCCGCTAGTACTCGCATTAGATAAGTCTAAATTGACTGGCTACCGGCTGCCGGATGCGGCTAGAGCCTGCGGATAAGCCTCTATAAGGCCCTTTATGAAGGCCTCTACGTCCGATTCGGTGGTGGTGTAGCCGAGGGTGACCCTAAGGCAGGATGCCGCATCTGAAGCTGAAAAGCCCATCGCCATTAGAACGTGAGAAGGACCCAAAACGCCTGCCTGACATGCACTGCCCGCCGAAACGCTAATTCCTTTTTGATCCAGCAAAAAGAGCAGAGAATCATTATTCACTCCAGGAAAAACAAAGTGCGCATTTTGCTTTACTCGGTCTGCAGCTTCAACGGTAACGATGGCCGAAGGAATTGCCTTCTTGATTTGGTCCTCAATCAAATTGCGAAATTGTTCCAGGCGTAGCTGAGTCTGCGGCATCTGCTCTACAGCAAGCTCTGCAGCCACTCCAAATGCACTCGCCAATGAATAGTTCATTGTTCCCGAGCGCAGCCCGCGTTCCTGACCACCGCCGTGAATCAAATTGACAGGCTTGGAATCTCTTCTCACAATCAAAGCGCCAATACCAATCGGAGCTCCCACCTTATGACCGGAGATGCTCATTGCATCTAAACCTGATGCGCCAAAGTCAATTGGAATTTTTCCTAGGGCCGCAACCGCATCTGAGTGCACAGGAATGTCATAGGACTTGGCAATTTCAACAATTCTTGGAATGTCAGTAATCACACCAGTTTCGTTATTTACCCACATCAAACTGATTAGGGCTACCTCCGCTGAACGCTCACTAAGAAACTCTTCGAGCGCATCAATATCAAGAACGCCTCTGACGTTGGGAAGCTCAACCAGCTCTGCTCCCTCATTAGCAACTAGCCACTCGATGGGATCTAAGAGTGCTTTGTGCTCGAGGTCGGAGGAAATGATTACTCTTCGCTCAGGCGACTTTCTGCTCCACCAAATTCCCTTGATTGCCTGGTTGTTCGCCTCTGTTCCGCCAGAGCAAAAGATAACCTCAGACCGATTGCAGCTGACAGCCTTGGCGACTCTGTCTCTGGCCTGCTCGTGAATTTCTCTGGTGGCCTGGCCATGGGAGTGGGTTGATGATGGGTTGCCAACTTGAGAAAGTGCCTCGGTTAGGGCAGCTAATGCCTCTGGTCGAAGTGGAGAGGTTGCAGCGTGGTCAAGAAAAACAGCCATCGAATAAAGCCTAGTTAGAACAGCAAGGCAGTCAATTGCTTGCGGGCAGCAATCACTGACTCATCGCCGTCTGGAAATAGGGAAAATAGCTGCAGAAGCCGCTCTCTAATTGCATCTTTTTCGGCGGATCTGGTTGCAAACAAATCAAGAAGATATTTGAATGCTCCAGCTGGATCTCTGGAAACCAGCATTTGATCGGCGGGAAGAAGGAGTTGATCAAGTTCACTTAGGGATTCGCTACTCAGCCGAATCATCAGTTCAACTTGCGCAAGGCCAGCTTTGGCATCGAAATCACTTGGATATTCCCTTAGCAATTTTTCAAATTGAGCTCTGGCCTCCACCAGGTTCCCCGATTCAACAGCAGCAATGGCAGCTTCGTGTTCTTTGCTGAGTTTCTTGACCGGAGCGGCTTTCCCAACCTGCACCCGTCCCGTGATGGAGTTTTGCGCTGCCAGCTGCAGAACCTGCGACAGAACCTGCAGAAGTTGCTGCTGCTGGATTTCACCCTGGAACAGTGGTGCCGGTTGTCCTGCCAAGAGCGCGAGCATGGCGGGAGCTGCCGATACGCCAACTGCTTGCGCCAGTTGCGGAGAGCTAGTGATGCTGACCTCAAGCCCAGCAAATCTTCCCTCACTGGCAGGAAGTATTTTCAGCAAAAGCTGTCTCAGCTGGGCGGATGCCTCACTCTCATCACTAATGAAGAGCAGCACTGGCACCTGCTCACTCAATGCCAAATAGCTGCGAAGAGTCTGCTGGTCAGCCTGGACAAGCCAGTCGGTTACCGTGTTCTTCTGCTCTCCACCAGATAGAGCAGAGAGATCCATTGCACCGCCAAAGTTGCTCAATCCTCCACCGCCGCTGCTGTCAATAGCTGCTGTGTGGCAGCGAGCAGTGTGATGCGCTCATCGCTGCCAGCTGCTGGGACATAGAACATCAACATCGCGCCATAGCGAGTTTCAATACCGGTTGCTGATCCGCCTTGTCCGAGAAGAATTGCTTCATCGCCCGAAATTGCAACAGCATCCCCACGGGCCTTTGGAATTATTCGATAGGTGTCAACCATATAAATTCCAACCAGCGCACCACCGCTAACGGTGGAAAGAAGTACAGGTGCCTGATCAGAGAGTTGGTGATCGAAAGTTAGGTTGGCATTAGTAAGAGTTTCCACGAGTCCTTGTTGAACCGAGGAAACATCCTTGATGTAGTCGTTGTTGGGATCTAGCACCAACGACCAGCTCGACTCATTGCCTAGGTTCAAAAGATCACCAACCGCCACGGCCAAGACATCCGGTGAAACTTTCAGGAATTTATTGTCTGGCCTGAGTTGGCTAGCGCCCACCAGCTCAGAGGCAACCTCCGGGAAATCAGAGCCTGGAAGGAGATTGGCATAGAAGTAAAGGGTGTATTTATCCCTTGGTGATAGCTGCTGTAGGACAAACAGTTGAAGATTGTCCTCGCCCGTCACAAAAAGCATATTTCTAGGCCAGGTGTCAGTCGCTGGCGGAAGGAATAGCTGAATTGGTGAGCTCGCCAGAGCTAGGGGCGAACGATCGGATGCAGTGTCGCGCCTAATAAGGTTGTATTCAAACCTTCTAACATCGAGCGCCGGTCCCGATACGCGGGTTTCCAAAATCTCTCTATTAAGAGTCTCATCCGACTGCTCAACCACGCCAATTACTTCGCGAAGGATGCGCTCACCTTGTTCGACACTAACGGCTGGAGTTAGAGTCTGCGGAGCTGGAACAGGCGATGGTGAAACGATTGGCGATTGATAATCCGGAACACAGCCTGCTAATAGTCCAACGCTCAGAGCACTGACCATTGCAAGTTTTGCTCTTCTGCCACGCCTTGGTGATTCACCTGCTTGACTGATTGCTTTTCTTGGCGAGCGCCGACGAGGAGGTCTTGGTCCAACCACTCTGCGACGACGCTTCTTCCAGTAATCCCTTGCATCCCAAAGTGCCAAAGCCGAACCTGCTATCAGCAGTGCAATTCCAATAAATGTGATTGGTGCTATCGGCCCAGGCTCGTCTGGGAGATCCCAGACCACCGACAAAGCTCTCGGGGCTTCTTCAATTCCATTTGATGCAAGAAGCACTCCAGTCTCGCCATCGAGAGGTGCGGAAATTTTGGCATTTGCCTCGCCCGCTACTTGGGTGCGCCAAAGGTCGCTGCCAGTTGGGTCAGCTAAAACCCCGGCCCCGTCACGAACTCTCTCTACCAACTCAGCCCGCTTGGCTTCTTCATCAATGCGAAGCCCTAGTTCAACGTAGGGACTATCAGCAAGCCAGGCTTCTATATCGACATCTCGGCCGGTTGCTAGAAAGACCAGCGGTCCAAGCGACTCCACTGATACTGGCGCCGGGTACGAACCCAGAACCTTGCTCGGTATAAAGACGTAGGTGGTTGGCTCCACCAGGGTGCCGGTGGCAATTATTCGATCGAGCGGCTGGTTCTCCAGCTGGTTTACCACCCCGATACTGCCCGTCACCAGGCCGCCCACAAACAGCACGAGGGCAATCCAAATGCGCATAGGTAGGGCTCCGAGTAGACTTTGCTAGCTTGGAAAGTTTACTCGCAGAGGTAGGGGCACTTGGCCGCAGATTCACGCTTTGAAATAGTGCGACGCGGCTACGACCCCCAGGCAGTAGACCGTGAAATCAAGGTTTTAAGCGCCGAAATCGTGCGTTTACAGGAAACTAGCAATGAATTGGCAGAACAGCTAAGGCTGATGAGCCAGAAGCTGACCGATGCCGAGCAGGAAATAACTCTTCGAGCCCAACCCAGCTACTCGGCCCTTGGCTCAAAAGCCTCCAACCTTATTTCCAATGCTGAAGAAATCGCCATAAAACTAAGGCAAGATGCCCAAGCTGAGGCTGAGGAGCTAATTGCCCGAACCGAGAAGGAATTGGCGGAGCGGCTAAGCGATCTGGAGCAGCGCTATGAAGAGCAGCTTTCTTCCGCCGAAAGACGAAGCAATCGCAGAATTTCCGCCGCCAATCTAGAAGCAGAGCAGCTTGTGAAGCAGGCAGAGCAAAAAGCCCAAGAGCTTGTGAAGGAGGCAGAGCAAGAGGCAGCCCGAATTCGAGGTCAGGTCGCTACTGAAATTGCCTCCATGCGCACAACCGCTCGCCGGGAGCTCGAGCAAAGAAAGGCCGAGCTGGAGTCGCAGTTTGCGTCTAAGCAATACCTGCTCTCAACCGAGATAAAACTGGAAGAAAGAGCCAAGGAAGTTGTCTTGGCCGAACTAGAGGCACAAATTGCCACCCGTCGCAAAGACGCTGAAAACGAATATTTAGAAAAACATCAAGAGGCTGTAAGACAAACTCAGCAGTATCTTGAGTCCGCTCAAAACGACATTACAGAGCTGAAGCGACTAGCTGCAAAGTTGCGACTTGAAGTTCAGACGCTTGAGATGGAGACTTCAAAATCCCAAGCCAAGATGCTGCAGGAGGCCAGATCACGCGCTGAAGCGCTTCTGCACTCAGCGGAGCTAGAGGCCGTTGCAATCAGTTCTTCTGCGCAGGAAGAAGCAGGTAAGTTGCTGCGCAATGCGAAGGCAGAGCTTGCTAGCCTTGAAAATGCAGTTTCATCCGCGAAGGCTTATCTCAAGAACATGAGCCGCGTGGTCACTGAGCTAAAGGATCTGGAGAACTGATGGAAAGAGCGCGAATAGTGAATGCCTTCCAGATTGGTTTTCTGGGTGGACTGGGAGTACTGGCAGCAATTTTCTTGGGAGCTGCAATTGGCCAGCTGGCCACAATTCTGACCTATGTAGGCCTCGCGCTCTTCATTGCCCTTGGCATGGATCCGCTGGTTAGAACCATGGTGAAGGCCAGGTTGCCAAGAACTCTGGCCGTGTTGATTGTTATTTTTGGATTCCTCTCGATTGTTGCACTTCTGTTGTGGGCAATTTTGCCAACCGCTGTTTCAGAAGCCGGCAAGCTTATCAACCGCGTCCCGACCATCATTGAGAACATTGTCGATAACCGACTCATTGCAACCTATGACGCTCAGGTTGGTGGAGCCATCTCAGCAGCTGCGGAGAATGCAATTAATTTTGTGAGCAATTCCAGTAACTGGCCGACCTTACTGGGTGGTGTCTTCCAGATTGGTGCAGGAGTGCTGAGCGGAATTGTTGGATTTGTAATTGTTGTTATCCTCAGCATTTACTTCATGGTCTCTCTGGAGTCTCTAAAGGATTACCTTGCGCTTTTGGTTGCCAAAACCAAGCGCGAGAGCTTCCGCAAGCTAATTGACCAGATTTCTTTGTCAGTTGGTCGCTGGGTAATGGGACAAACCTCGGTTGCGCTTTTGCACTCGATTGTGCTGTTCACCTTCCTCACTCTCCTAGGCTCGCCTTTCGCACTGCTTTTGAGTTTGGCTGCCTTCCTGCTAGCGCTGATTCCGCTAATTGGTCCGGCCAGCGCGGGAATCTTGGTGGTTTCCGTTACCTATCTATCAGGGGCATCTTTTGCACTGGTAGTTCTGATCTACTACCTGATCTATCTGCAAATCGAGGCGTATCTAATCGGCCCAAGAGTCATGCAAAAGGCAGTTTCGGTTCCTGCCGCGGTAGTGGTTATTGCCGCTTTGGTTGGTGGCACACTGCTGGGTGTTTTAGGAGCGCTAGTAGCAATTCCAATCGCTGCAGCCATTTTGTTGCTTGTGCGGGAAGTCTGGATGCCCAGACAGCAAGAGCGCTAGTAGTCAGTTGGAAGCGGGCTGGAGCCTGGCAAGACGGTTTCCGCAATTGCATTTAGCACTCGCCTAGTTGCTCCCTCCCCAACCCAGAGATGCTTTTCACCATCAAAAGCTAGAAGTTTGGTCCTTGGTAAAACTGCAAATTTCTTCTCCGCCTCTTGCGGGGGTAAAAACTCATCAAGCTCTGGAATCAGCGCAACCAATTGAGCACTGGTGGTTTCCCAGCGCCTTAGATTCTCTGCGGTTGCGCGATGCAGGGGCGGAGAGAGCAGGATTGCTCCCTCAATCGGATGATCCGGGCCATATTTGATGGCTAGCTCCGTCCCAAAGGACCAGCCCACGAGCCACAATCTCGGAAGGGATCTTTGCCGACAGAATTCGACTGCAGCTGCCACATCCAGCTCTTCAGCCACCCCGCCATCAAACTCGCCGGTTGAAGTTCCCCTTGGTGATGTGGTGCCGCGGGTGTTGAATCTCAAAACGGCTAGTGAGAGTAGTTCCGGCAGACGATTAGCCATCTTTCGCAAAAGATGAGAATCCATAAACCCGCCATGGGTGGGAAGCGGGTGGAGGGTAATCAAAGTAGCAACAGGTTCTTTTCCAACCGGCAGCGCTAGCTCTCCAACGAGTGTTTGCCCGTCTTTGGTGTGCAGCTCGATGTTTTCCCGAACGCTTGGAAGCTCAGTATTGGAAAGGATTTCCATCAGGGCAAAATCCCATCAAAGATTTTCCAGCAGTGGTTATGAAAGTGTCGCCGCGACTGCACTCCCCGATGAGTATCCCAGGCAACGGTGTGGACCACTCCAGGGGTAATCAAAACCACGCAGACAGGACAGACCCAGCTCTTGCCCTCTTCGGCATTGCTGCCGGCCGTTTGGGATACCTCAAATTCAATTCCTCGTTTGATTTCAATGTGAGGGATGCTCGTGCGAAGACGAGTGACATCTAATTCTTGATACTCCCGATTAGGAGCGTTTCGACGTCTCTTGCCCCTGGCCATTAGTACCAGTTATTGACATCGGAGTGCAGCAGAGCTGCGCAAGGAGATCCATAACGACCGTCGATGTAGCCAAGTCCCCAAAGAATTTGAGTCTCTGGGTTGGTTCGCCAATCCGCACCCGCCGATGCCATCTTGCTTGCTGGCAAAGATTGAGGAATGCCGTAGGCTCCGGAGGAACGATTAGTTGCATTCCAGCGCCAATTGCTCTCGCGATCCCAAAGTTTCACAAGGCAGGAGAACTGGTTATAGTCCCAACCACGCGCTGTCACCTCAGAGAGCGCGAAGGCCTTTGGAGTGCCGGCTTCAGGGTATGGAGCAATTCGCACCGTCACCCCTCTTGCTCTTTGGCCCGAGACAACTTCGAAGTCTGCTCTAGCGAAATCACCATCGGCTACTGGTTTTATGGTGAGTGATTGGTATTCACCGGTTGGGGAATCAAAAGTATTTACCGCATCTGCGCTGGCCATAGTTCCGGAGTAGGGATCAACCACCGTGACCATCACCAGAGAGGATGCAAAAAAGTAGCCCAGTGCGAATAGGTGTCGCTTTGGGCGGGTCTTTCGAATCGCGTGTCTTCCCACAATCCTCCTGGAAGAAGCCTTAAGCCTATTGGTTAGAGGTATTTTTTGGCAATCATCCCAATAAACGCTGGGTGTGCAGGGCAGTTACCACCATTGCTAAAAACTCATTTACTTCTGAGCGATTGGGTCCGCTTTTCGAACTTCCCAGCTCACAAGTTCTAATCTCCATCGGTTCTGGTCCAGTGAGTTGACCATCAGTGACCTTAATTAGCGAAAGTAGCTGCTCCACTTGCTTCAAACGGTAGCCGTTGCGAGAGGGATTGAATCTCTCTTTCGGAGATCTAGCAAGGACTTCCGCAACCATGCCAATTAGCTTACGGTTGTCTTTTTTTATCTCGCCGCGACCAAACTTACTGATTTTTTCGGTTAGTTCCCTAATTTCAAAATCGTCCGCGACCTTGGCGATTGCGGCATCTACTTGATCTATGCGATAACCGCCAGGGACTAATTCAAACTTTGCAACTGAAAGCATGCCTGGGGTGACAATTCGACTGGTGGGATTGTCGTATTGTCTTTTGACTCTATCCAGTAGTCCATCAACCTGCTCCGGATCATATCCGAGTAGTCTGCCTGGAACTTTTTGGATGCTCATTTAGAAAACAACTAGCGACAGCAGGTATGCAACAAAGCTCGATGGCAGCATCGAATCGAGTCGATCCATAAACCCTCCATGCCCTGGCAGAACATCCCCCATGTCCTTGACGTTCAAATCTCGTTTTATAAGTGACTCAGATAGGTCCCCCAGAACCGAACTGATCAGGATTGCTAATCCAAAGAGTAAACCAAACAGGGGCGAGGTTCCTAATAAATACCCCGTGAGGAAGCCGCCAAGCAGCGCTCCAGCTACCGAAGCTAAGAATCCCTCCCAGGTCTTTTTGGGTGAGATTGCTGGAATTAGTTTGGTTTTTCCAAAGAACCGACCAATTAGGTAACCAAATGAATCAATCATTACCACGGTAATTACCAAGGAGAAAACCCAGATAACTCCCTGCGGCTTATTGATAAGTAAGACAGCAAAGCTGAGGAGGAGTGGAACATAGACAAGTTGAAAAGCAACCGCGCCGAATTCGCGAAGAGCCTGTTTGACCGAAAGAAACTGCTTGCCTGCCCATAGCTCTAGCCCTCGAATTAAAACCAAGACAGCAACAGATGCCAGAACCGATAGCCATTGGCCGTTGGTGCCAAAGAAATAACTGGAATAAACAATTACAGGTGCCGCAATTGGAGTAACTTTTGGAACCAGCCAACCAGCTGCTCTAAGAACTGCAGTTAGTTCACGAAGAGCCATAAATGCCGCAAATGCAGCCCAGGTTGGGAAAGCTAAAGGATGAAGAAGAGAAAGTAGGAAAACTCCGCCCAGCGAAAATCCAACGATCAGCCGAGGACCGAGGGTGCGGGTTTTCGAACTGTCCACCTAGACCTCGAGTAGCTCGGCCTCTTTGTTTTTCAGCGCCTCGTCGATCTTGTCGACGTGTGCCTTGGTGAGGTTTTCTAATTCTTTTTCAGCTCGTTCAATGTCGTCCTCACCAGCGCCGCCATCTTTTTTCAAAGCTTCTAGGTCTTCTTTGGCTTTGCGTCTGATGTTTCGAACCGAGACGCGGCCATGCTCAGCCTTATCACGGGTGAGTTTGACGTATTCCTTGCGGCGCTCTTCAGTGAGCTCCGGAAGGTTCACTCGAATGACATTTCCATCGCTGTTAGGTTGAGCTCCGAGATTAGGCATGGCTAGCAGAGCCTTCTCAATCGCACCCAATGCGGATTTGTCGTACGGGGAAATCAAAATTGAGCGGGCCTCTGGATTTTGAATACCAGCCAGCTGGGCAAGTGGGGTTGGAGTGCCGTAGTAATCAACCATGATCTTTTGAAACATGCTGGGGTTAGCGCGACCAGTTCTGACAGATGCAAAGTCTTCCTTGGTGGCTTCCAATGCCTTATCCATCTTGTCTTTGGCCTCAGCCATAATTTCTTGAATCATTCTTACTTCCTTACCGCTATGGCTTTACTCGGGTGCCGACCTGCTTACCCAAAAGGGCAGCTGATACGTCTTCCATTCCAAATACTCGCATTGGCATCTTGTTATCCATGCAGAGCGAGAACGCTGTTGCATCAACCACTCGCAGACCCTGCACCAGTGCCTCTTGGTAGGTAATCTCGGTTAGTTTCTTGGCGGAGGGGTCTTGCTTTGGATCAGCTGAGTAGACACCATCCACACCATTTTTCGCAACCAGGACTTCGTCAGCGTGAATTTCAAGTGCGCGTTGGGCAGCAACGGTATCGGTGGAGAAGTAAGGCAATCCGGCACCTGCTCCAAAAACCACTACCCTGCCTTTTTCAAGGTGGCGAATGGCGCGAAGTGGCAGATAGGGTTCTGCGACTTGAGCCATCGAGATTGCAGTTTGCACTCGAACTGAAGCACCTGCTTGTTCAATAAAGTCTTGTAGTGCTAGCGCGTTCATGACTGTGCCTAGCATGCCCATGTAGTCAGCTCGGCCACGGTCCATGCCGCGATTTGATAGCTCTGCACCTCGGAAGAAATTACCTCCACCAACCACGATGGCGATTTCAACTTCTTTGGCAGCGGCAGCGATTGACTTGGCGATTTCGGAAACTACGTCGGGGTTTACCCCAAGCGATCCAGCTCCAAAGGCTTCACCGGAGAGTTTTAGTAGTACTCGACGCTTCTTTGCCATCTTCAACCTCCAGCTGATTCTCCAGTCAATCCTAGGGGGAAAGACAAAGGGGTCCGGCCTAAGCCGAACCCCTTGTTACGTCTTGGATTTAGGCGCCTACGCGGAAACGCACGAAACCAGTTAGCTTCAGTCCAGCCTGCTCAGCAATCTTGCCAACGCTGAACTTGTTGTCCTTTGCAAAGTCCTGATCAACCAGGCAGGTCTCCTTGAAGAAACCAGTCACTCGGCCTTCAACAATCTTGGCTAGGGCAGCCTCTGGCTTACCCTCGTTGCGAGCTGTCTCTGTTGCAATCTCCCGCTCTTTTGCGACTAGGTCCGCTGGGACATCGTCACGAGTTAGATACTGCGGGCTGAAAGCTGCAATGTGAACGGCGATGTCGTGTGCGACATCAGCGTTTGAACCCTCGTAGCCAAGCAAGACACCAACCTGAGGTGGAAGATCCTTGCTGGTGCGGTGCAGGTATGCATCTACAGCTGGAGCCTCGATGACGCTCAAGCGACGAAGTTCAACCTTCTCGCCCATAATCGCAGCCTGGTCGGTGATGGCATCAGCAACGCTCTTGCCATTGGTGCTAGCTGCCAAGGCAGACTCAACATCGCTGGCGCCAGCGGCAAATGCAGCATCAGCTGCCTGCTCGGCTAGAGCAACAAAGTTTTCAGCCTTAGCAACAAAGTCGGTCTCGCAAGCAAGCTCAAGCAACATTGCCTTGCCACCAGAAACTCTTGCAACCACCAAACCGTTGGAAGTGGAACGACCCTCTCGCTTAGAAACGCCCTTAAGACCTTTCAAACGCAGAATCTCAAATGCCTTCTCAATGTCGCCATTGGCTTCGTCAAGAGCTGACTTGCAGTCCATCATGCCGGCGCCGCTCTTCTCGCGAAGCGCCTTTACATCACTTGCTGTGTAGTTAGCCATTTACTCAGCCGCCTTTTCTGCAGCATCAGCCTTCTTGCCTTCGCCCTCTAGAAGCTCGCGCTCCCACTCAGCTAGTGGCTCAGCTTCTGCGCCGCCCTTGTTGTGACGAGCGATCATGCCGTCAGCTGCTGCATCAGCAATCAGCTTGGTTAGAAGTTCGATTGAACGAATTGCATCATCGTTACCTGGAATACCAATGGTGACCTCGTCTGGATCACAGTTGGTGTCCAAGATGGCAATCACTGGGATGCCCAGCTTGTTTGCCTCGGTGACAGCTAGGTGCTCTTTGTTGGTGTCAACCACCCAAATTGCACTTGGAGTCTTGGTGATGTTTCGAATACCACCGAGCGACTTCTCTAGCTTCTCTTTTTCGCGCTGCAACATAAGCAGCTCTTTCTTGGTAAGACCGCTCTTGGCTGGGTCTTCAAAGTCGTAAGTCTCAAGTTCCTTTAGGCGCTGAATACGCTTAGCAACGGTTGAGAAGTTGGTTAGCAGACCACCCAGCCATCGCTGGTTGATGTATGGCTGTCCAACGCGCAGAGCTTCAGTGGCGATTGGGCCCTGAGCCTGCTTTTTGGTTCCGACGAACATGATTGATCCGCCGTTTGCAACAAGGTCACGTACGAAGTTGTATGCCTTGTCGATGTAATCAACCGACTGCTGAAGGTCGATGATGTAGATACCGGAGCGATCGGTAAGAATGTGTCGCTTCATTTTTGGATTCCATCTACGGGTCTGGTGTCCGAAGT
>JACCDJ011794320.1_pt1 | contig 32336 bp, 28 predicted proteins | sample 7444481 | NCBI WGS metagenome assembly JACCDJ01 (sample SAMN15323435, study PRJNA562643) | freshwater metagenome | isolation source: river surface water | place: USA:Blue River Watershed | collected 2017-08-15 | reverse complement strand
AGTAATGCAGTTCCGTCCCAGCAGTGAGGTCAGGGGGGCTGAACGCCCCCCTGCCGGGATCAGCTACGCCCTTTGAGTTTGCGGGCGAGGTAGTTGTCGTGCGTGCCCTCCACCACCTGGAACCAATCCACTTGGGACTTCAGGTACTTGTTGTACGACTCGTACATCACCTTGAATTCGGGATGCTTGTCGGACCATTCGGTGTATTGGTCTTGGGCCGCCTTGTAGCAGGCGTCGAGCACTGCGTCAGGGAAGCGACGCAACTGCGCCCCTTTGGAAATCAGGCTCTTGAGCGCCGTGGGGTTGAGGTGGTCGTACTTGGCCATGGAGACTGCGTTGCTCTCGCCGCAAGCTGCCGTGAAGGCCGCCTGGTACTCCTTGGGCAAAGCCTCCCAGGACTTCAGGTTCACAAACATGCTGTTTTGTGAATTGGGCTCCCACCACCCGGGTGTGTAGTAGTACTTGGCCACCTTGACGAAGCCCAGCTTCTCGTCGTCGTAAGGTCCTACCCACTCGGCGGCATCAATCGTGCCTTTCTCCAAGGACGGATAAATGTCGCCTGCAGCGATTTGTTGCGGCACCACCCCCAGCCGTGTCAGGATGACACCCGCCACACCGCCAACGCGGAACTTCATGTTCTTCAGGTCGGTCACCGTTTTGACCTCCTTGCGGTACCAACCACCCATCTGTCCGCCCGTGTTACCGGCCGGGATGCACTTGATGCCATAGGGCTTGAGGAAATCGTTGTAGAGAGCCTCCCCCCCGCCGTGGTACCACCAGGCGTTTTGCTGGCGACAGTTCATGCCAAACGGCAGGCACGAACCAAACGCGAAGGCGGGGTTTTTGCCGAAGAAATAGTAGGGTGCGGTGTGGCCGGCCTCGACACCCGAGTTCTGAACCGCATCCAAAATTTGCAAGCCGCCGACAATTTCACCCGCGGCATAGCTGGTGATCTGAAACTTGCCACCCGTGAGTTCGGCCACCCGCTTGGACACGTTTTCACACACACCGTACAGGGTGTCGAGCGACTTGGGCCAGCTGGCACTCAGGCGCCACTTCACCTCGGGCAAGCCCTGGGCCATGGCGGGTGCCACCCCTGCGGCCAAGATGCCAGCCATGCCACCACGTTGGATCAACTGTCTGCGCTTCATGAACAACTCCTCTTGATGCTGTGAAACTCATGCTCCGATGCATGACCACCAGTGCGCTGAGACCGGTGCAAACGGTAACAAATAGCGGGTCTGAAATGCCTATCGTTTTCCCCATCTCGGGAATACACCAATCCGCACACGCGCTACTGACGACGTCTCCAGCGACTGGCACTGTCGCCATTCACCGTGCCCTCGGGCAGATGCCCCTGCGCTAACTGCCTCACCTGCGACACCGTCTCCAGCGACTGATGCTCAATCGCTTCGGGCGTCAGGCCAGCAATGTGCGGCGAAGCCACCACCCGGGGATGCTGGGCAAGCGCCAGGGAGGGCATCTGATCCGGGGCACGTCCTACGTCCATCGCCACTGCAGCCAAGTGCCCACTGTTCAGGGCAGCCAACAAGGCGTCTTCATCCACCAGATTGCCGCGCGAGGCGTTGGTGAAACATGCGCCCGGCTTCATGCGCTGAAATTGGGGCGCAGACATCAGGTTTTCGGTTTGCTCGTTGGCGACGGCCAGACACACAACATGGTCAGCCTGTGCCAGCAGGCTGTTCAAGTCGGTCTGCTCGATGCCAGGCGTTGTCACCTGGACCCAGGGGTCCGTGACCAAGACACGCATGCCCAAGGCCAAGGCCAAAGGGCACAGGTATTGGCTGATCCGTCCATGGCCAATGACGCCCAAGGTGGCCCCGCGCAACTCGCGTCCCATGCGGATGTCCGGCTGCCGCCCCTGATGGTACGCAGCGGTTGCAGCGCCGATACCGCGGTTCATCTCGATCATGGCGCCCAGTATCCATTCCGCCACCGAGACGACAAATCCCGGGCTCGCCTGCGTGACCACGATACCCAACTGGCTGGCAGCCGAGACATCGATATTGCGAATGTCAACGGCACACCGCAAGATGGCCACCACACTGTCCGGCAATTGGGCGATCAAGTCGGCAGGGAATGCAGTTTGCCGGTACGAAACAATGTAATCACAACCTTGCGCAGCTGTCACCAGTTCAGGTGTTGTCATCTCATGATGACCGGTGTGCAAACGCACCTCGGCCACAGACTGCAGGCCGTGCAATGCCCGTTGGCCATAGTAGGCTTGAAGATTGGCCGGGGTATGGGTCAACAAGATGCGGGACATGGCTACCTCAACAATCCTGGCAGCCACAAGGAAATGGCCGGCACGTAGGTGACCAGCAGCAATGCAATACACATCGCGCCATAGAACGGCCACAACTCTTTGGACACTTGTTCCATCGTGACCTTGCCCACAGCACACCCCACGAACAGCGTGGGACCTACGGGCGGCGTGATGAGACCGATGCCCAGATTCAAAATCATGATCATGCCGAAATGCACCGGGTCAATGCCCAGTTGGGCAATCACAGGCATGAAAATAGGCGTACAGATCAGCAGCATGGGGGCCAAATCCATGAAGGTTCCCAGCAGCAGCAACAAAATGTTCACCAGGAACAGAAAGACGTATTTGTTGTCCGAGATTGACAAGAAAAAATGCGTGATCTTGGCCGGGATCTGCATCATCGTCATCATGTAGCCAAACGCCACCGAAAAACCAATCAGCATCATGACCATGGACACCGTTTTGACAACACGGTGCACCAACCGCGGCAATTCTCGCCAGTGGTAATCCCGGTAGACCAGGAAAGTCACCAAAAAAGCATAGACGCATGCCACAGCGGCAGACTCGGTGGGCGTGAAGATGCCCGACAGAATGCCGCCCATGATGATGAGGACGGTGACCAGCCCCCACAAAGCGTCGGTGATGATCTTGGGCACATCCTTGAGTTGCACCGCCTCACCTTTGGGATAGCCGCGTTTGTGGGAGATCCACAAGACAAGGCCTATCAGGCAGACGCCAAACATCAGGCCCGGCAAAATGCCCGCCAGAAACAGATGGGCCACGGACACGGTACCACCCGCCGCCAGGGAGTAAATGACCGCATTGTGCGAGGGAGGAATCAAGAGCGCTTGGACTGATCCGCAAATCGTCACGTTGGTGGCAAACACACGCGGAAAACCCGCTTTGACCATCTGGGGAATCATCACCGACCCGATGGCCGAGGTATCGGCCACAGAGGAGCCAGGGATGCAGCCAAAAAAACTCGAGGCGATGATGTTGACCAAGGCCAGACCGCCGCGGATAAATCCCACAAAGATGCGCGCGAGATTCACCAGCCGGATCGCCATGCCGCCTTCGGCCATGATGCCACCGGCCAGCACAAAAAATGGAATGGCCAGCAGCGAGAAGTCATCTGTGCCATCGGATATTTTGAGCATGATGGCTTCCAGCGGAATATCCACATACCACGCTGCAGCAATGGCCGACATACCCAAGGCATAAGCCACCGGCAAGCCGATGGCACAAAACACGGCGAAAGAACCTAGCAAGACCAGAACATCCATGGCTTACTCCATTTCCACCGCTTCGTCGCTGTACATGAACGAGGTCTTGGGGACAGGCCCCACCCAGACCTTTTCCAGCAGGAACAACAGCGTCAGCACGCCACCGAGCGGAATGGGCCCATAGACCAGCCCCACAGGCAAACCAGGAAATTCCGGCACCGATTGATGCCAGGTGATGTGGCACAACTCCAGACCGTACACAATCATGAACAAGGCCATGAGACACATGAGTGCATGAACGATCTTGGCCATGTGGCCTCGCCAGACAGGACTCACCGACTGCGTCAAGGCTTCAACCGCAATGTGAACGTTGGCGCGGTACACCGCAGCACCGCCCACAAAGGAGAACAGCACCATCATCACCACCGACGCGGGCTCTGGCCATGACTGTGGATTGTTCAGGATGTAGCGCATGAATACGCCAAATGGGATGATCAGGGTGATGATCACCAAAGCCAAACCAGCCGTCACGACGCACACCGCATAGAGTGCTTCCATGGCGCGGGCATACAGGCGCTTCATGATGGGTCCCCTGCCGTCATATGAATGCCCCCTGCAAGGCTGAACGGTCAACTGCAGGAGGGTTCACGCTTATTTAGTTTCTTCGATGCGCTTGATCAACGCGGCATATTTAGAACCATACTTGTCGCGAATAGGCTGGGTCGCTTTGTAAAAAGCCGCTTTGTCGGTAGGCACGAATTGCACGCCCGCCGCCTTCAGCTTGGTTTCCGCTTCCAGGGTGTAGGCATCCCACAGTTTGCGCTGTTCTTGTTGGGCCTCGGCGGAGACCTTCTTCACCAGGGCTTGGTCCTCTTTGGACAAGGCCTCCCAGGACTTTTTGGAGAAGACAAAAATTTCTGGAATGATCAGGTGCCCGGTGAGGCTCATCACCTTGCTCACCGTGTAATGATTTTGAGCCAGCAATGTCGGCGGGTTGTTTTCTGCACCATCCACAACGCCTGTTTGCAGGGCTGAGAACAGTTCATTGAACCCCATGGCGACGCCGTTGCCGCCCATCGCATTCATGGTTTCCACAAACAGGGGATTGCCCATCATGCGAATCTTCATCCCTTTGAGATCTGCGGGGCCGGTGACTGCTTTTTTGGCGTAGACGTTGCGTGTGCCGGCATCCATCCATCCCAGGGCCACCAGTCGTGATCCCGGTCCATTGGTCATGCGCTCGAGCAACTCTTGTCCGATGGGACCATCAATGACTTTGCGCATATGCGCTTCATCACGAAAGACAAATGGCAGATTGAAGACATTGACCTCATCCACCACCGGCCCCATGGCACCGACAGAAATACGGGCAATCTGCAAGGCGCCGATCTGGGCCTGCTCAATCATTTCCTTTTCGCCTCCCAGTTGCATGGAGGGATACATCTGAATGCTGATACGGCCATTGGTGGCTGCCTCGAGCTTTTTGCCCATCCGCACAATGGCCTCCACGGTGGGATAGCCCAACGGATGCACATCCGACGCTTTCCACACCACTTTGCCCTGCCCGTACGCCAGTGTGGTGACTCCACTGCCTGCCAGAGCCAACACAGTAGAAATGACGGCCAACCAAGCTCGCTTTTTCATCAGTCTCTCCTTTGAAGTGGGTGATATCTGGTGCATTCTCACGAGCAACGTCTTGCTTAGCATTCACGTTAACCCGCAGGTTGTTGAATCTGACTGAACCCAGTAGCACGTGTGACAGCTTTGCACGAAAACCCTAGTTCACAGCCTCCTCCCTGTCCTCTATCGTGGGTTTTGACTTTGCGATGACCTGACTGCACTGCTGAAAGTCAGCGCAAGGATCTGAAACCTTATAGAGACAAGACATCACAGGAGACAACCATGACCTTTTTGCGCCGTAGCCTCATTGGCGGACTGCTCGCCGCCGCCTTCTCGTTGACAGCACAGGCCCAGCAGGCCATCACCCTGCACGGCGCCTCCCAGTTTGGCGACGACCATGCCTTCACCAAAACCATGGTGCGCTTTGAGGAACTGGTCAAAAAGTACTACGGTAAGCCCGTCAATTTTGTGCTGCACAAAAACAGTGAGCTGGGCCTGGAAAAGGACTACTTTGCCTACATGAACCAGGGCAAGGCGGTGGATTACGCCATTGTTTCTCCCGCACACATGTCCACTTTCTCCAAGGCGGCCCCGTTCATCGATGCCCCCTTCCTGTTCTCGGACCTGACGCACTGGAACAAGGTGCTCGACCAGGACGTGCTCAAACCCGTGGCCGATGAAATCGCCCAGAAAGCCGAAGTGATGTTGATTGGCTATGCGGGCGGTGGGGTACGCAACATCTTCTCGAACAAGTCAGCCACCAACCTGGCCGAATTGAAAAACCTCAAGGTGCGCGTGCAAGGCGCCCCGATCTGGAGTCGCACCTTCCAGGCCATCGGCATGTCGCCCACGGTGATCGCCTACAACGAGGTGTACAACGCCATCCAGAACAACGTCATCAACGCGGGGGAAAACGAGGCTGCAGGTGTGGAAGCCATGAAGTTCTATGAAGTGGGACCCAACCTGCTGATGACTCGCCACGCCATCACCATCCGACCCCTGTGCTTCTCGGTCAAGACCTTGAAGAAGTTGCCGCAAGATCTCCAAGACGCCATCGTGCGTGCAGGCAAGGAAGCGGGTGCCTATGGTCGCCAGATCGAATCGTCAGAAGACCAGGCCAAATTGGACAAATACGCCAAGGAGGGCAAGCTCAAGCAAGTGGCATTCACCGACCGTGCCCAGATGCAAAAGCTGGTGGAACCTGTGATGGCCGCCTATGCCAAAGAGGTGGGCGCAGAGGCCATTTACAACAAGATCAACACCCTGAAGTGAGTTAGCCCCAGCCCATGTCCACTTTCCTGCGACTTGCGCACCAGCTCCTGATCGCCCTGCTGGGCATCACGGTGCTGGTGCTGATGGTGCCGGTCTCGATGCAAATCGGCTCACGGTTTTTTGAATGGATTCCCAACTACATGTGGACCGAAGAGATGAGTCGGTTCTTCTTCATCTGGATGGTGATGATTGGCGCCACCGTGGGCGTTCGTGAAGGCTTGCATTTTGATGTGGACATCTGGGCGGACCCCAGCCCTGGCCTGGCGCGGTTTCTGCGTTGGGCCAGTCGGCTGCTGATACTGGGCTTTGCTGGCGTGGTGCTGTACTGGGGTATCGAGTTCACGAAGTTTGGCTGGAACCAGACCTCGGAGTTGGCTGACTTGCCCATGTGGATGATCTTCATCGCCTGGCCAGTCGCCGGATTTTTCTGGATGGCTTTTTTGATCGAAAAAATGTTGGTGGACAGCGAGCGCGACGACCAACACGGAATGCACCTATGAGCTCTGCTGTTTTGACGCCTGGCACCGCAGCCCTGGTGCTGTTTGGCGCATTCTTTCTGCTTTTGATTCTTCGCGTGCCGGTGGCGTTTGCCCTGGGTCTGGCCTCGTTGCCGGTGTTGTTGATTGAACCCCGCCTGTCACCCATGGTGCTGTTCAACGAGATGTTCAAGTCCTACAACTCGTTCATTTTGCTGGCGGTCCCCTTCTTTTTGCTCACCGCCAACCTGATGAACGTGGGCGGCATCACCGATCGCATGCTACGACTCTCGCGGGCCCTGGTGGGTCACTTTCCGGGGGGGTTGGCCCAGATCAACGTGTTGTTGTCGGTGTTCTTTGCGGGAATCTCGGGATCTTCCACAGCGGACGCGGCAAGCCAAGGCAAACTCTTCATCGAGGCGCAAGTCAAGGAGGGCTACGACCTGTCCTTTTCCATCGCCATCACCGCGGTGTCCGCGGTGCTCGCCGTCATCATTCCCCCGTCCATCCTCATGGTGGTGTGGGGAGGCGTTATCTCCACCTCCATTGGCGCCATGTACCTGGCCGGCATTGTGCCGGGTCTCTTGATCGGCTTGGCGCAAATGGCCACGGTGCATGCCTATGCCAAGAAGCGCAACTACCCGGTCTACCCCCGAGCCAAATTTTCCGAGTTTCTGCAAGCGGCAGGCATTGCCATTCCCGCCATGGTCACCCCGGTGATCATAGTGGGCGGCATCCTCATGGGGTGGTTCACCGCCACGGAATCAGCCGCCGCCGCCGTGCTCTATGCCGCAGTGCTGTCGCTCCTGGTGTACCGTGAAATCAATGCCGCCCAATTCTGGGAGGCGGTGGTCGAAACCGGCAAGCTCGCGGCCGTGGCCTTGTTCTGCGTGGGCACTGCCTCGGTGTTTGGGTGGTTGATGGCCTATTACCAGATTCCCAAGGCCTTGCTGGCCAACGTACAAGACCTGGGGCTGGGCGTGGCCGGTGTCGGCCTGCTGATCGCGCTGTCCTTTTTGGTGGTGGGCTGCTTTCTGGATGCCATCCCTGCCATCATCATCGTGGGCACCACACTGCAACCACTGGCTGAATCGGTGGGCATGCACCCGGTGCACTTCGCGATTGTCGGCATTGTGTCGCTGGCTTTCGGCTTGATCACACCGCCCTATGGCATGTGCCTCATGATTTCCTGCGCCGTGGCCAAAGTCCCCCTGCGGTTTGCACTCAAGGACACCCTGATCATGCTAATCCCGATGCTGGTGGTGCTGTGCCTGGTGATCATCTTCCCGGATATTTGCCTCTTCCTGCCTCGGATGTTCTCTCCTGACATGGTCAAGTGAGGCGAAGATGAACATTTCACCCATTTCACAGGTGCTGGGCGCTCGTATCACGGGGGTCGACCTGAACCTGCCGATCACGCAGGAGCAGTTGTCAAAGCTCGAAGAAGCCTTGCACACGCATGGTTTCATTGTGTTGCCAGACCAGTCCCTGACCCCCGCCTCCATGGTGCAGTTTGCTCGTCGCTGGGGCCGTCCCGAACCCCATGTGATTGACACGTTTCATCACCCAGAGGATGCGAACGTGCTGATACTGTCCAACGTGTACAAAGACGGCAAGCCCGTCGGCCTGGTCGACGCGGGGACGTATTTCCACTCCGACTATTCCTACCTGGCCGACGCCGCCCGTTGCACCATGCTGCATGCCATCAATGTGCCTGCCGGTCGTAACGGCACCACATTCGCCAATCAAGCGCTGGCCTATGCCGAGCTACCCCAGGCCATGCGCGAGCGCATTGATGGCCTGGTGGTTCATCATCATTACGGCAACCGAGACGACCTGGACATCAACTCCAGAACCGTGGCCTCCGTGCTGAATGACAGCCAAAAGAAAAAAGTGGACTGGGTGCGGCACCCCTTGGTGCGCCCCCACCCCTACACGGGGCAGAAGGCCTTGTATGCCGTCAGCGGGAGTTCCTTTAGCGTGGAAGGCATGCCTGAAGCCCAAGGGCGTGCACTGCTGGATGAACTGAAAGAGCATGCCACGCAGGACAAGTACTGCCACACCTATGACTACGCCAACGGGGATGTCATCCTCTGGGACAACGCGCTCCTGTTGCACAGCGCGCCGCTGATTGATCTGTCACGTCCGCGCGAACTGTGGCGGGTCACCTTGAAATACGACAGCCATTAATTCTCGCTCTTGATCCCCAGGTCGTGGATCAGCGTTCGCCACCGAACCAGGTCTTCACGCAAGAAGCGGGCAAATGCATCGGGCCCCAGGCCCGTAGGCTCCAGCCCCTGCCCTCTCAACACCTCGACCACCTCGGGTAACGCCAGAATCTGCGCCGTGTCGGCTGCAATCTTGTCCACGATGGCGCGAGGCGTTCCGGCGGGTGCCAGCATGCCAAACCATCCACTGGTGTCCAGATTGGGGACACCTGCCTCGCCAAAGGTGGGGACATCGGGCAGCACTTTGGAGCGGGAGGCCCCCACCAAGGCCAATGGACGCACCTTACCGCTCTTGAGGTGGGGCATGGCCGTGCCAATGGAATTGAACGAACTCACGACCTGCCCACTCAACAAGTCCACGATGGAGGCTGATTCCCCTTTGTACGGAATGTGGGTCAGGTCGATGCCAGCGCCCCGTTTGAGCGCTTCCCCATAGATGTGAAAGGACGATGCATTGCCAAAGGATGCGTAGTTGAGTGGCAAACCCCGGGCCTTGGCCAATTTGGCACCCTCTATGAATTCAGCCAGCGTTTTGTATGGGGAATCGCTGCGAACCAGCAGCACCACTTCGGATCGGATGAATTGCACCACTGGCACGAAATCGCGCTCGGGATCCCACGGCACCTTGGGCAAGAGTGCGGGGGCTTGCACCAATGAGGTGAAAGTAGACAGCAAGGTGTACCCATCTGCCGGCGCACGTGCCACGAAATCGGTGCCGATCACCGTGGTGGCGCCAGGCTTGTAGTCCACCACCACAGCTTGACCCCAGCGCGCGGCCAGCTTGTCGGCCACCATGCGCGTGACCCGATCCGGGCTGCCTGCGGGCAAACTCGGCATGACAATCTTCACCGGTTTGGTCGGCCAGGCGGATTGGGGTTGAGCCCAACATTGCGTTGTGGCCGCCACCAGCAGGGAGGCGAGCAGAGGCTGGAGCAGTGTGCGCAGGTTCATGGAGTTGCCTTATGCAGCTTGCAGGGAGGAAGTACGCTCGAGTATCCAGGGCATCACGTCTGACGCAAACAGCGACACCGAGCGTTGCGAATGGACAAAAGGAATATCTCCAAAGGCGAATCGGGTGAGCACGAAATTGATCCCCGACACCTCGATTTGATGCAGCAGTTGTTCGCGCACCGTCTGCGGAGTGCCCGCCAGTGCCCGCCCTGCTCCCGCCAGTTCGTCCCAGGTGGCGGGGAAATAGGCGCCAGGCTTGGTGCCATTCAGGTCCCACAAATACATAAAGCTTCGATGCCAGCGGGCATAAGCCTCTCGTGCGAGGTCCTGCGCTTCGGCTTCTGTCGAGGCAATCACCATGTGTCGCGTGGTGCCCATCAAGGGCAGTGTGTCAGCACGATGCCCCGCCGCGGCCCACTCAGCTCGATAGCGGTCGGTGATGACGCGGATGCGCTCAAGCGGCGCATTGCCCACCACATTGCAACGATTGGCCACACACCAACTCACGCCATTGGGGTCTCCAATGCCGTACCACAAGGGCGGATGCGGCTTTTGCCAGGGGGACAGCGTGAGAGGGACGTTGTCAAACTGGTAGAAACGCCCTTGATGGGTCAAATGGGGAGTGGACGAGTGGCTGGCGTGCAAAGCCTTCATCACAACGTCATAAGACTCCAGGTACCGCTCATGCGCCTCGTCCGGATTGACACCGTAGTAGTCCAGCTCGTAGGGCGAAATGCCTCGCCCTACCCCGAGCTGAAAACGCCCACGACTCAGATGATCCAGCATGCAGATTTCCTCGGCCAGACGCAGAGGATGGTAGAGCGCCAAGGTGTACACCAGGGGACCAAAAAGCAAGCGTCGGGTGCGTTGTGCCACGGCCGAATGAAACACGGAGGGGGACGGCGACATACCCAGTGGCGTGGCATGGTGCTCGGCCGTGAGATACACATGGATACCGATGCGATCGTACGCCTCGATCAACTGCAACCGCTCTTCATAAAAGTCACTCAACGCCGCGCCACTGTTGTCGAGGTGATCAAATACGCCGAATTTCATGATCAAGTGCCCGTGTGTGAATGACTGGCAGAAGTGGTATCCGTCGCGAAGAAATTTAATGCTACAACACTCACTTTAATTTAGCTGTCGACAATTGTTCAGCCCAGGCGTTCACGACCCAGGCGGGTCCGGGAGTTTCCCGGCAACAGCATCAGTGCCTCACGAACGCGGCGCAGGCAGCCGCCGGGCTGCACCAAGTCCCGAACGTTGTCCGCTGACAACTCTCAATAGATGGAATTCAAAGAAAATACGTTACGCCAGGTAAAAAGAGTACAATTCACAGGTCTGCAGCTAATTGCTTACCTTGTCTGCAGCCAGGTTTGAGATGGGCAGCGGTACCCCAACACCGCACACCTCCACCCAGGTCCACTAGCGCTGGACACATTTGGTGGTCACACTTTTCCAATTGGCAAGCTTCACTACCGCCGACTCTTAAGTCGTCGTTTTGCCCACGCCACAGCTCAATCGACAGGCGGGCACACAGGCTCATTCAGCCTGATTTTTTTGGTATTCATGTCATTTCATACTTCATTGCCATTTGCAGTTGGCAAATATCTGATCACCCCGATCACCCGCGCCGCCCAAACCGGTCTCTACACAGCATCGCTGTCCATTCGACGCGGTCAAGGCACTCAGACCCATGACCGGGTCTACACCTTCAAACCCGAATTCGACAACAAGGACAGCGCCCTCATGTATGCAGCTGCTCAGGGCCGTTACTGGCTGTTGAACCCCGCATCACTTGCCTGACCCCTATTCAACCCAGGAAAACCTATGGCCAAAGAAGAACTCATCGAGATGCGCGGCAAAGTGGACGAGGTGTTACCCGACATGCGCTATCGCGTCACGGTGGAGAATGGCCATCAACTGATCGCCTACACCGGAGGCAAGATGCGCAAACACAGCATCCGCATCCTCACCGGCGACCAGGTCACATTGGAGATGTCGCCCTACGATCTCTCCAAGGGACGTATCACGTTCCGTCACATTGAAAACCGGACACCCCGCGTGGGAAAACCGGCCTTCAAACGCAAGCGTTAAAGCGCTTGCACTTCTCCCTCCACTTGTTTTACCCCGTGCCTTGATGAACTCCGGGCGCATTTTTTGAAAGACCTCAAGATGAACAACAAACTTTACGTCGGCAATCTGTCCTATTCGGTGCGTGATGACGATCTGCAGCAGCATTTCTCTGCCTTTGGCAACGTGCAATCTGCCAAGGTAATGATGGAGCGCGATACCGGTCGCTCCAAGGGCTTCGGCTTTGTCGAAATGTCCACGGCTCAAGAAGCCCAAGCCGCCATCGACGGCCTGAACGGCAAGAACATGGGTGGCCGTGACCTGACGGTTAACATCGCCCGCCCGATGGAATCGCGCCCCCCGCGTGACAACGCCGGCGGTTACGGCGGCGGACGTCGCAACTACTGATCCACCCCTGGAACAACAATGGGCTGCCTCTGGTCTCAGAGGCAGCCCATTTTTTATGCGCGACCGACGGGGCATTGACCCGCCCGGTCGACGCCGGCAGATCAGTATTGCTTGTAGGGCAAGAATTTGCCTGACAGCACCACATTGACGCGGTCACCCTTGGGATCCGGTTCGCGCTGGATGTCCATGGAGAAGTCGATGGCGCTCATGATGCCATCGCCAAACTCCTCATGGATCAATTCCTTGATGGTCGTGCCGTACACGCTGACAATCTCATACCAGCGGTAAATCAGCGGATCGGTGGGTACGGGCGTGGGCAGCGAGCCTTTGTAAGGCACCACCTGCAACCACTTTTGCTCGTCGGCATTCAAGCCAAAGATTTTCCCGAGGGCTTTGGCTTGTGCGGGCGTGGCGGTCATTTGACCCAGGCAGAGTGCGGTTGTCCACTCCTTCGATTGCCCCACTTTTTTGGCGACATCCTCCCATTTGAGACCTTTGGACACCTTGGTGCTGATGATTTTCTCGGTCACGTCCATGCGATTCATGAGTTCTCCTGTGATTGAAGTTGAAAGTTGAAAAAAAATCAGTGCGCCGTGGCCCGGCTGACCAGGAAGTCCACGATGTGATTGCGCAAGGGGTAGTAGTCGTCCAGGTGATGCAAACCTGAACGGGTGCGGCTACGCGGCAAGGGGTTGCGAACCACCTCGGCAATGCCCCCCGGCTTGTAGCCGTCAGGGGTGTCAGCGCCGTTGTTCATCAACAAAATGCGATCGGCCAGCAGAATGGCCTCGTCCACATCGTGCGTGATCATGAACACGGTTTGCTGTGTCTCGCGAACGATTTGCATCAATTCGTCCTGGATGGTGCCGCGGGTGAGGGCATCCAGCGCGCCAAAGGGCTCGTCGAGTAACAGCATCTTGGGTTGAATAGAGAACGCACGGGCAATGCCCACACGCTGCTTCATGCCGCCCGAGAGCTGGCTGGGTTTTTTGTCAATGGCGTGGCTCAGCCCCACCATGTCGACAAACTTTTCAACATGAACATTCAGCTTCGGCGTGGGCATGTCTGGCCAGCGCGACTTGACGGCAAAGGCAATGTTCTGGCGCACGGTCAGCCAGGGCATGAGCGCATGTCCCTGAAACACCACCCCACGCTCGAGGCTGGGGCCTGACACTTCGCGACCGTCCATGAACACGTGGCCCGAGGTGGCTTCGTCCAGGCCTGCCAACACATTCAGGATGGTGGTTTTGCCACAGCCCGAGTGACCGATGATGCAGACAAATTCGCCGCGCTCCAGGCTGAACGAGACATCGGCAAAGACAGGACGCGTTGCGCTGTAGGCCTTGCTGAGTTGTTCGATTTTCAAAAAGCCGGTCATGGCACGGGATTCCTGTTTGGCGGGGAGAAGGTCAGCTTGCAAGCGAGTGTCATTCCACATAGGTCACCATCTTTTGCAGTTGTCCAAACACCAGGTCGAGCATCATGCCAACCACACCAATCACAAGAATGGCAAAGATGACGTTGGTCAGGGACAGGTTGTTCCATTCGTTCCAGACAAAGTAGCCAATGCCTGTTCCACCCACCAGCATCTCGGCGGCCACGATCACCAGCCAGGCGATGCCCATGCTGATGCGCATACCTGTCAGGATGGTGGGGGCAGCGGCGGGCAGGATCACCAGAAAGGCCTTGCGAATGGGATTCACCTCGAGGGTCGCGGCAACATTGAGCCAGTCCTTCTTGACCGAGGCCACGCCAAAAGCCGTGTTTACCAGCATGGGCCAGACCGAACAAATGAAGATGACAAAGATGCCGGATATGGCTGAGTCCTTGATGGTGTAGAGCGCCAGGGGCATCCAGGCCAGGGGCGAGATGGGCTTGAGCACCTGGATGAACGGATCGAATGCGCGACGCAGCAGCGGGGACATACCGATCAGGAAACCCAGCGGGATCGCCGCCAGACAGGCCAAGCCAAAGCCCAGGGCCACGCGACCCAGAGAGTGCGCCAACTGAATGGCAATGCCTTTGTCGTTGGGGCCGTTGTCGTAAAACGGATTGGACAGATGGCCCCACACGGTGCTGCCCATTTGTCCGAGCGTGGGAAAGCCCCCGGACTTGCTGGCCCCCGGATCCTTGCCCATCATCTTGGCGTATTCGATTTGCTCGGCACTCAACCCCGCCAGGGAGGCCGTCGGGCCGCTGTTGGCAGTCGCGGCATACCAGATACCCAGCAGGGTGACCAGGATCAGCGTCGACAGAACTGCAGACCTGAACGAGAGACTTCGGAAGTCAGGCATGTCAGACCGCCTTTCGGATCGGGAAGCTCTTGGCGTATTCGCTGGCCTTGGCCGGATCGAACTCGCGCCCCATGATCTTGAACTTCGGGTAGGCGCCCTCGGGCACTTTTTGATCCAGTTCCTTCATGCGCTTTTTGGCATCGGTCAGCAGGAACACTTTCTCGGCGATCTGCTTGTAGTTGACGTCGCCCTTGATATAGCCCCAGCGCTGCATCTGCGTGAGCATCCACACCGCCATACTCTGCCACGGCATGGGGTCGAAATCGGCGCGATCCGGCACCGTCTTGATGTTGCCCAGGCCGTCAGCAAACTTCCCCGTGAGTACTTGACTGAGCACGATCTCAGGTTGGTTCAGGTACGCCTGGGGTGCGATTACTTTGGCGATCAACTCGCGGTTCTTGGGGTCACGCGCCATCGCCGCCGCTGTCAGCACCGAGCGGTACAACGCAGCAAAGGTATTGGGGTTTTGCTGGATGAATTCCGTGCTCGTGCCAAAGGCGCAACAGGGATGGCCGTCCCACAGGTCTTTGGTGAGCAGATGGATGAAGCCCACCTCGTCATACACCGCACGCTGGTTGAAAGGATCCGGGCCCAGGTAGCCGTCGATGTTGCCCGCACGCAGGTTGGCCACCATTTCTGGCGGGGGCACGACGCGAATTTGCACATCGGTGTCCGGGTTCAGCCCTGCTTCTGCCAGGTAGTAGCGCAACAGGAAGTTGTGCATCGAGTAATCAAACGGCACCGCCAGTTTGAACCCTTTCCAATTCTTCGGGTCGCGGTTGTCCTTGTGCTTCATGGCCAGGGTGATGGCCTGTCCATTCACGTTTTGAATGGTCGCCACATTCATGGGGGTGGCCGTTGAACCCAGCCCCATGCTGATCGCCAGCGGCATGGGCGAGAGGAAGTGGGTGGCGTCGTATTCCTTGTTCAGCATCTTGTCGCGAATCAGCGCCCAGCCTGCCGTCTTGGTCACTTCCACGTTCAACCCCTGTTGGCGATAGAACCCCAGGGGGTGCGCCATGATGAGCGGGGTGGCGCAGGTGATGGGAATGAAACCGACTTTCAGATCTTTCTTTTCCAGTGAACCTTTTTCCTGCGCCATGGCCTGCAGACTGGCAATGGGCAGCACGCTGGAGATGGCGGCCATCGCCGTGCCCTTGCCTACAGCGCGCAGGAAGTTACGGCGCACGGCATCCTGCGGGAACAGCGCCTTGACCAGGCTGGCTTCCACAAAGGCATTGCTGTAGCTCTCGAATTCGGCACTCAGACTGCGGGTGCGCAGCTCCTGGGCAGCCCCCTCCGCGGTCAATTCGGTTGCGTGTTCTGCGGCAGAGTGGTCGCGACCACAACTGCATTTCAGTTGCAACGGCCGGTCGGCATCGTAGGGCGAAAAATACTCGGACATGGACAGCTCCTTCAATTGCGATTACAGAGCCTTACGCAATTGGCGGGCCAGTTTGCACGCCCCCACTTGGGTCGCTTCAGCGCACCAATGTGGGTGGAAAGCGTGCCTTTATCTGCTCAATGTCAGAGCTGAGCCTGGGGTTATAGGCTCCAAAACAGGTCTGAACGCACTGATTCAGTGCGAACCAGGGAGGGGCTCGGTCAACGGCGGTAAGCGGGGTGCCCCGGCCTTGGGTAGCCGGTGCATCCCAACCCCTTGATCACAGCGCAGCGACTGCGCCGTCGCTTCGCGGATCGACCGCTGCCTCGATGACACCGTCCGGGTGTCGAACCAAGGCGCCCGCGTGGCCCATCGTGTCGCTGAAGGCTTCTGGCAACACTTCAACCACATGACCGGCTTCTTGCAAGGCCTTGACCAACGCTGGGTCAAAGCGGTTCTCCAGTTTCAGGGACGTGGAGACATCGCCCCAGGTTCGCCCCAGCAACCAGCGCGGCGCCGTCACCGCTTGCTGCAGGGTTTGGCCAAACCGGGCGTAACGGGTGAACACCGCCGCCTGTGTTTGGGGTTGACCTTCGCCTCCCATGGTCCCGTAGGGCATGACCCGGCCATCGTCAAACACCGCGAGCGAGGGGTTGAGGGTATGAAACGGCTTCATGCCGGGTTGCAGACAATTCAAGGCCTTGGGGTTCAGCGAGAAACTGGTGCCCCGGTTTTGCCAGCACACACCGCTGTTGCTGAGCACCGTGCCCGAGCCAAATTCCCAGTACACACTTTGAATGAAGCTGACCGCACGGCCTTGTGCATCCACCGTCCCCATCCAGATGGTGTCGCCGGGTTGAGCCGGGTCGGGCCAGGGCAACGCCTGATGGGGGTCGATTTCGCCAGCCAGTTGGGCAAGCGCTGCGCCCGCCAGAAAATCTTGGGGACGGGCTGGTAGCCGGCTCGGATCGGTGACCACACGCTCACGCACACGGAATGCGCGCTTGGTGGCTTCCACCAGTCCATGCACATGCGCAAAGCCTTCACCCTGGCTCACGCCAAGTTCCTCGAAAAGCCCCAAGATCATCAGCGCGGACAACCCCTGTGTGGGGGGGGGCAGGTTGTAGACCGTGCTGTCTGACAACCGCACCTGCAAGGGTTCAACGCGACTGGCCTGGTAGCGTTCCAGATCCTGCAAGCGCACAGGACTGCCCACGCGGGTCAACTCATCGGCCATGCTGCGCGCCAAGGCCCCACGGTAAAAGTCGTCCAGGCCCTGTTCGGACAGATGGCGGAAAGTTTTTGCCAAGGCGGGTTGCTTCAGCACGTGGCCTGGCACAGGAGGTTGTCCATTGACCAGATAGGTATCAGCAAAGCCAGGACAGTTTTTCAAGCCTTCCAGTTTTTGACGCGTGAGACTTGACTGGCTGGTCGAGACCACCACCCCGTTCTCGGCGTGACGTATCGCTTCGCTCAGCAACTGGGGCAATGTTGCACGACCACCCCAGGAAGCAGACACCTCCAGGGCTTGCATCCACCCGCCGATGGTGCCCGCCACCGTCAAGGCAGCCTGGGGACCGCGCGATGGCAGCACCGTGTGCCCCGCATAAAACTCGGGCGTTGCCAATTCAGCGGCCGCTCCACACGCATCGATGGCCACGGGCGGCTTGCCTGGTTCATGGATCAGCCAGAAACCGTCACCCCCGATGGAGTTCATATGCGGATACACCGCCGCGATGGTGGCAGCGGCCGCCACCATGGCTTCAACCGCATTACCGCCCTGCCGCAAGACGTCTCGGCCTGCCTGGGCCGCCAGGTGGTGGGGGGCGACCATCATGCCGCCCAGAGATTTGAGTGTGTGAATCATGGATTAAACGTTCTGTGATGCCAGGGGCGATGAAGGGTGGTCTTGCCCGATGAACGCCATCCCCGGCATCCTGTGCTCGGGAATGGAGGCCACGGAGGGCTCCAGGTGTCCACGCAGACACAGCCAACATCATACGCAACGCATCCAGCAGTTAGCGCAGGACCCGGATCGGCACCTGCGTCCTGGCTACCCTCTCGGCACACCCTGCCTCAACGACGCACGGGGTTGTTCAGTACGAAGTTGGCATAGGTCTGCTCGGCGAACCGATGCCACAGCATGATGTCGGAACGGAACTTCTGCCAGCTGTCATAGATCTTGCGGAAGGCCGGATTTTTTTCAGCCTCTTCCGCATACAAGTCAAAGGAGGCTTCCTGCGCCGCCTTCATGATTTCGGTTGAGTAGGCATGCAACTTCACGCCGTTGCCCACCAGACGACGCAGCGCCGTGGGGTTCTTGAAATCGTATTCCGCCATCATGTCAATGTTGGCCTCTGCAGCCGCGGCAGCAAAGGCAGCCTGAAAGTCTTTGGGCAAGACATCCCAGGCCTTGGAATTGATGTAGAAAGAATACATGGAGTTGCTTTCCCACCAGCCCGGGTAATAGTAGTGGTTCGCCACCTTGTAGAAACCCAGCTTTTCATCGTCATAGGGCCCCACCCACTCGGCGGCATCAATCGTGCCCTTTTCCAGTGCCTGGTAGATTTCACCGCCGGCGATTTGCTGAGGAACGGCGCCCAGGCGGGCCATGACCTCGCCGCCGATACCGGGAATGCGCATCTTCAAGCCTTTGAGATCCGCCACCGACCGGATTTCCCGCTTGAACCACCCCCCCATCTGAACGCCCGTGTTGCCACCAGGAAAGCTCACGATGTTGTAGTCGCGCAGAAAATCCCGGACCAGTTGCAAACCACCGCCGTAGTACATCCAGGCGTTTTGCTGACGCTGATTCAAACCGAAGGGCAGCGTGGTCTCAAAGCCGAACGCTTTGTTTTTGCCCACAAAATAGTAGGACGCCGTGTGTGCACATTCGATGCCGCCATTTTGCAGTGCATCCACCACCCCAAAAGCGGGCATCAATTCACCCGCAGCGTGCACCGAAATCTGAAATTTTCCGGCCGTGATTTCTTGCAAACGCTTGGCCAAGACCTCGGCTCCACCATAAATGGTGTCCAGACTCTTGGGAAAGCTGGAAGCCAAACGCCAACGCACCGTGGGCGTGGTTTGTGCCAGTGCAGGCGTGGCCAGAGTCGCCACCGATGCGGTTGCAATCCCTCGCTTGAGAAATCGGCGACGCGCCACGTGCGTTGCTTCCCCGCCCTGGAGGTCGAGCACGGAGTCGGTGACGGAAGAAGACGGTTCAACCATCGCGCTACGGTCAGTTTTCATTGAAGCTCCCTAGTTAAGTGCAAATTGCCAACTGGGCGCATCAATGCAAAAAGCGAGCCGATAGCTTCTAGGGAGAAATAAGACCTTTGCTGCGCCATGATTGGGCATGGCGTGTACATGCCGCCTTGGCTTGGTGCATCTGGCGCGAAAGTGAAGCGTCAGACAAGGTGCAACGGGTGCACGTCAGACCAGTGCAGTCGGAGGGCGTACTGCAACGGTTTCGCCCCTAACAGTTGCAAGCACACCTGTGACATCGTCAGCGTTCATTCAACGTTCAATCGGGATGATCGGCAACAACACATAGGGCGCATGATCGGGCTCCCAATGCAATGTGTTGTCGGTGTGAAACACCTCAGGCGGTCTGTCCACGGGGTTCTCGTGGGTAAAGGGGCCCACACCATACATGGGTTGAGAATCAAAAGGCAGGATGACGCCTACGTCGTCGTATCGGTAATCTTTGCCTCGCAGATTCAAGACCAGGGTATAGCCCGCGGGAATGACAATTGAGGTGGGCCAAATTTCGACATCCAGGTCCACTGGCGTACCGGGGACCAGTGCTTGCTTTTCATCGTGGGTGTGCCAAGGACGGTAAGGCAAGGACTTGGACGGATCGGTCTTGCGGTGGGACGCGCGCAACCATCCCAACGCGACAGGCGTCCTGGGGTCATTCGACCCAATGAATGACACCTCTTTGCCAGACGGATCAAAGACACGCACAGCGAGGAAAACATCTGCATCCACGGTGGCAGAGGAAATACGCAGCTTGGCAGCGAGCGGGCCCGTGATTTCCATCGCCTGTTGCAGCGGGCCCGTCGAAAAGCTGAGGCCATCCGACCGCGTGTGATACGTGAGTGCGTGGCTGAGGTGAGGCTTCGCCGTGGACAAACTGTGTCCATCGGGTTGCAAATAATAGGGGGTCCACTGGGTGCGCGCCAACGGCCATTCATTTTCACCGCGCAAGACGAACTTTTCTCCCGGGTGTCGAATGTTGAGCTGGACTTTGGGCATTTGGGTCCAGCCCGTGTCTTCGCCCTTCAAGAAGTGGCCAAAGAATTTCTTTTGCAGCTGGAGGCCGTAATTGGAATAAAAGTGCGAAAAGTGCGTATCCCCATGTACCTCCAGCCATTTCTGCTCGGAGGCTGACTGCAGATAGCCTTCGAAATTCCCCCGAGGGTGCAGGCCTATGCCGCCCCAGTTTCCCGCCGACAGCAGCGGTGTTTTGATTTTGCTGTAGTCGGGTATTCGGGCTTTGTAAAAATCATCGATGAGCTCATGGTTCTGAGCGTCCAGGTGGGTTTCGGCCCTTTGACTGGCCAGGACATCGTCACTCAAGGTGATGTCGCCTGCCACGGAGCGGCCCGTGTTGGGATTGACATGCGCCCGGCTGCCAACGCCGTACTGAACCGACTTCACTTGTCGCAAGTACCAGCCGTCAAGAAAGTCACTCAAAATCCCGCCATGCCGACAGAGTTCTCGGTAATAGTCCGATGCACCTTCCCATGCACACATGGCCGTCAAGTGCGGGGGCTGTAAGGCAGCCGTTTGCCATTGGTTCATGGCGTAGTAAGAAATGCCATTCAACCCGACTTTGCCTGAGCACCAAGACTGTGCGGCCGTCCATTCGATGCACTCATATTGGTCTTGGGCCTCCAAAGCCGACCAAACGTCCAGGAAACCTTCTGAACACCCCGCGCCACGGGAATCGATTCGCACGCAGGCGTACCCATCCGGCACCCATTTCTCTGGGTCCACCAATTCCCAGCTTTGGTATTTGTTGGAGGTGCCCTCTGCTATTTCGGGGTAGGCCGTGACCATCCGAGTCCAGGCGGTCTTGTAGCCCACTTCAAACGGCAATCCCTTGGCATAGGGACCGTAGGTCAGGATCGCAGGAAACCGTCCCTCCCCGATAGGTCGAAAGATGTCTGCACGTAAGGTGATGCCGTCGGACAGTCGGATGGGGACGTCCCATTCAATGTGCATGCCATCCTTGTGTTCAATCAAAGTGTCCATGGGATACCCGCAGAAAGTGAACAAAATGTTCACGCGAAAATTTTCACGTGAATCGTTGTCAGACTACCATTGAATTGCCCTCCTCTGATTCACCTATTTGACATGCAGGGTCATTCGGGATCTTTTCACTGACATGCGGGTTTTTCCTTGTTCTGTGTTCAACGTTGAGGGCTAGCATGTCGCTGCTCATCAGGTCGATGGGGCTTCTTGAAGGATGCCAGGTGAACTCATCAACAGTTGTGAAAGATGGTATGCGTATCGATTGGGACGTCCCCATCCAAACTCGAGACGGCGTGACGCTCAGAGCCGATGTCTTTCGCCCCAATCGGCCGGGTCGCTTTCCAGTCATCATGACGTATGGACCCTATGGAAAAGGCTTGGCCTTCCAAGACGGTTACACCACATGTTGGGACCGGATGGCCAGCGATCACCCCGACGTCGTCAAGGGTTCAACCAACAAATACCAAAACTGGGAAGTGGTAGACCCTGAAAAGTGGGTTCCCCATGACTATGTGTGTATCCGCGTGGATTCCCGTGGGGCTGGCATGTCCCCTGGCTACATGCAACTCTGGAGTCCGCAAGAGGCGCTCGACTTTTATGACTGCATTGAATGGGCAGGTGTGCAGGCATGGAGCAACGGCAAGGTTGGCCTCAATGGCATTTCGTACTACGCCATGAACCAATGGCAAGTGGCCGCGCTGCAACCCCCTCACCTGGCGGCCATTTGCCCCTGGGAAGGCGCGGCTGACATGTACCGCGACCTGAGCCACCACGGCGGCATCCTGTGTGACTTCATCAAGAACTGGTACGACATGCAGGTTCGGACCGTTCAACACGGGCTGGCCAAGCGCGGCCCCACCAGCAAGGTCACGGGGCGGTTCGTGTGCGGGGATGAACCCCTCAGCGATGCCCAGCTCGTGAAAAACCGTGAAGACTTTGCCGCTGCAGCCCTGAAGCACAACATGGACGACGACTACTGGCGTGCTCGCATGCCCGATTGGTCCAAAGTCACGGTTCCTATTTTTTCAGCGGCCAACTGGGGCGGGCAAGGACTGCATCCCAGAGGCAACTTCGAAGGTTTCACGCGTGCCGCCTCCAAAAACAAATGGCTGGAAGTGCACGGCATCGAGCACTGGACGCACTTTTACACAGACTATGGCCGTGAGCTCCAGCTGAAATTTTTTGATCACTTCTTGCACGGCAAGAAAAATGGATGGGCTCGACAACCCAAAGTTTTGCTGAACATACGGCACCCGGGCGAAAAATTTGTGCGTCGCGCTGAAACGCAGTGGCCTCTCAAAAAGACGCGCTGGACCCGTCTTTATTTGCAACCCGACGCTGCCAGCCTATCAACGCAACCCCCAGAGCGTTCAGCCAAAATCAGTTACAAAGGCATGTCCGAGGGCGTGACATTTATGTTGCCGCCCCAGACCAAAGACATGGAAATCACCGGCCCCAGTGCTGTGAAACTTTTCCTCTCGTCCAGCACCCAAGATGCGGATGTGTTTGCTGTCCTCAGGGTGTTCACCCCCGATCTTCAGGAGGTCGTGTTCCAGGGCGCACTGGACCCCCATACGCCGATCGGTCAGGGATGGCTACGCGCATCGCACCGCAAATTAGACACTCAACTGTCAAAGCCCTACCGTCCATACCACACACACGACGAGAAGCAGCCCCTCAAGCCTGGTCAGGTGGTGGAGCTGGACGTGGAAATCATTCCCACCAGCATTGTGGTCCCTGCGGGTTACCGGCTGGCATTGACCCTGCGAGGCAAAGACTACGTCTACCCCGGCCCCGCAGGTGTGTTGTCCAACATGAAATATCCCATGACGGGGTGTGGCCCCTTCACGCACACCGATCCGAAAGATCGGCCAGCGAAAATTTTTGACGGTGTCAACACCTTGCACATCAAGCCCAGCCAAGCTCCCTACCTACTCATTCCAGTGATCCCCACTGGCAAGGCTTAACCCATGTCCATTCGCTTTTACGGTTTCTGGCGCTCATTGGCCGCCTACAGAGTTCGCGTTGCGCTGAAACTCAAAGGGCTGACCTATGAAGAAATTCCGGTCAACTTACTCGCGGGTCACCAACACGACCCTGCTTATTTGGCCATCAACCCACAAGGTGCCGTCCCCGCGCTGATGGTGCCGGGCGTGTCGCAACCGCTGACGCAATCGATGGCCATTCTGGATTACCTCGAGTTGGTTTATCCCGCCCCCGCTCTGATGCCCACCGCGCCAGAACAGCGCGCCAGGGTGCTGAGCCTGGCACATGTCTGCGCCAGCGATGGCCACCCGTTGGTAGTGCCGCGGGTCAGAAATTATTTGCAAAACACGCTGCAGCTGGATGAAGGCACTCGCAACGCCTGGCTCCAACACTGGACCTCGCAAGCCCTCCAAACCTATGAGCGCATGCTGTCCCAGAACCCCCAAGCGGGACGATACAGCCATGGTGACCACGTCACTGTGGCTGACATTTGCTTGGCCTCACAGGTCACAGGGGCCAGTTTGTTTGGTTGCCAACTCGACAGCGTTCCCCACGTGATGGCGATCTACCAGGAGTTGCTGAAACTCGACGCCTTTGCAAAGTCCATGCCCCAATTGCAAGCCGATGCGCCGGCTCCAAGCAAAAACTGACCGGAGTACCCCATGGATCAATTGACCATTGGATTGTTGGGATTTGCAATTTTTTTAGTACTGAGCTTGCTCCGGGTGCCCATTGCCTATGGCATGGCCATTGTGGGATTGGGCGGCATGCTGGTGGTGTATCCCATTGATGCAGCGTTCAAATTCATACCGACGGGCCTGTTCACCTACACCTCCAACTTCACACTGTCGGCCTTGCCGCTCTTTATCTTGATGGGCACGCTGGCTTTTTACGCCGACCTTGGCAAAGACGCCTACGATGCCGCCAAGGCCTGGTTTGGTCGTGTTCCCGGAGGCTTGGGGGTTGCCACGGTGTACTCGTCGGCCATCTTTGGGGCCTGCTCAGGTTCCAGTTTGTCAGCGGTTGCCGTCTTTTCCAAAATTGCAGTTCCGGAGATGGTCCGCGCGGGGTACAACAAAAAAATGGCCCTGGGTGTGGTGGCTTCAGCGGGTTGCCTGGACGTGTTGATCCCGCCGAGTATTTTGATGGTGTTTTACGGCATCATCACTGAAACCTCCGTGGGTCAATTGCTGATTGCAGGCATCATGCCGGGCATTCTCACTGCGGTGCTGATGGCCACGGCCGTGATGATCACCTGCAAGCTCTATCCCGAGACAGCGCCCATCACGACCGATTTGGATACCTCCTGGCCTACCCGATGGAAAACGCTGAAAAGTTTGTGGGCTGCAGCAGTGCTGTTCATTTCGGTTCTGGGCGCCATCTACACCGGCTTTGCAACACCTGACGAGGCTGCTGCGGTGGGGGTTGTAGGTGCTTTGCTGCTGGTCTACATTCGAGGCAACCTGACCTGGGAGCGTGTGACGTATTCCTTCATTGACAGCGCCAAAGTCACGGCCATGATTTTCTTGTTGCTGGGCGCTGGCTATATTTTTTCAACTTTTCTATCTACCACGGGTGTCGTGTCCACGATGACAGGTTGGATCAAAAGCTTGGATTTGAGCTTTTTCGCGCTTATGGTGGGCATCGTCATCCTGTATCTCTTTTTGGGATGCTTTTTGGATGCCATTTCGATGATGGTCTTGACCATGCCCGTGCTGGCCCCGTTGATCACAGACTTTGACATGAGCCTGGTCTGGTTCGGTGTTGTGGTGGTCGTGATGATGGCCATTGGCACCATCACACCGCCCTTAGGCTTGAATTGCTTTGTGCTGAAGGGTGCACTGGGCGATGACTATGCGTTGACGGATATTTTCGCTGGCTCATTGCCTTTCGTATTTCTGATGTTGATGACCGTTGGCTTGATGGTCATCTTCCCTGACATCTGCCTGTGGCTGCCAGAACTCATGAAGTCCATGCGCTGAGCGTTGCCCCCATGAACACAGGAGAGATTCGATGGAAAAAATGATTGAAGCCTACGAGGCCTTTTACAAACGGTTCATCCCCTACCTGATTGCCATCCCCTTGGTCATCATGACCGTGGTGATTTTCATCAACGTGATTGGCCGCAAGTTGTCGATGCCTTTCCCGGTGACCGTCGAATTGGTCGAAGCGCTGCTGGTGGTGTCGGTTTATTTTGGTGTGGCCTTGGTGGCCCTAGAAGGCGGACATGTGAATGTGACTTTTGCCACCGATAAATTGCCCCGCAGAACACAATTTTTTGTGGAAGGCATGGGCAATCTGTTGGCGGCCGTGGCATTCATTTACCTCTCGCTGTCGGCCTGGTCGATTGCACAGGCTTCTATCCAAGTGCTGGAGTACCGATTGGCTGTCTTGCGTTTTCCCCTGTGGCCCTTCAAGTCCTTGTTTGCCTTTGGATTGACGTTGTTAGCCGTGCAATTGGTATTCAATGCGATCAAAGCATTTTTTCTGGCCTCGGGTCGCGAAAGCTATGCCGGCATCAGCTCGATGCCAAAGGCTCAAGACCCTGGCCTTGGTTGATTTCCCACTGTCCTTTCCTTTTTTCATCAGGAGTTCACATGAGACGTTTAATCTTGAAATTGGCCACCGTTGCGCTGGCCGCCAGTTCGATGGCCTTTTCGGCAACCGCCCAAGAGTTGCAACAGCAGACCTGGAAAATGGCTGTGCCGACCGGAGAAAAATCCTGGTTTGGCGAATTGCACAAATGGTGGGGCAGTGAAATTGAGAAACGTTCTGGGGGAAAGATCAAGATCCAGTATTTCTGGTCTGACTCTCTGGTCAAGTGGGGTGACGCCCTGCCAGGCATCCAGTCAGGCATTGCCGACTTGGCCTGGATCAGCAGCTCATACCACCCCGCTCAGCTGCCCAATTACATGTCCTTGGACCACATGTTCAACTACGGCGATGACTATGTGGCCGCCGTCAAAGCAGCCCTGGATGCCATGGACAACCAGCCCGATTTGAAGGCAGAGTTGGCGAAAAACGATATCGTGCCGTTGATGTCCCACATCAGCGGTTTAGCGCCCGTGGGAACGAAAACCCCCTTGTCCAACATGGATGTTCTGAAGGGCAAAACACTGCGGACCTACGGTGGTGCGCGCACGGACTTTTACAAAAACCTGGGCTGGAACCCCGTCTTCATGGTGTTTCCGGACATGTACCCCGCCATGGACCGCGGCACCATTGATGCACTTGGCGAGTTGGTGATTCTGCTCTCCAACGTGTTCAAACTGAACGAAGTGGTGAAAAACGTGCACATGATGAACCCACCTGGCTTGAAAGGCAACGGTGGTGTTGTGGGGTCGGCATTCTTCATGTCGGGCAAAAAATTCCGTTCATTGCCGCCTGCCACGCAAAAAATGCTGGTCGATCTGCGCAACGAATACGGGGTCCGCTATGCAACAGAGCTGATGAAAGCCGAAGAGCAGATCAAGAAAAATTGGGCGGACAAAAACAAGATCGTCTTCAACTTTTCGACCCCTGCTGATGAGCAGCGAATCTTGCAGGCCGGTACTGCCGCAAACGACAGTTACCTGAAGAAACTGGAAGGCGAAGGCGCGACCAACGTGCGCAAAGTGGTCGCATATTACACGGAGTCCAGAAAGAAGCTGGAAGCTGAGGGCGCTAAAAAATAACGCCAGGCTTCCTTAGAGCCCTCTCATTGGGCGGCCTGAATGGCCGCCCAAATTCTTTCTGAGGTGAAGGGAAGATCCAGCTTGCGTACGCCAGCAGGCCGCAAGGCATCCAGCAAAGCGCTGACAGCCGCTGGCCAAGCACCCGCCACACCCGACTCGCCAGCCCCTTTCACACCCAGCGGATGCGTTGTACAGGGCACAACATGGTGGTCAAGAACCATGCGGGGCACCTGATCAGCACGCGGCAGCGGATAGTCCATGTAACTGGCTGTGAGCAACTGGCCCTCTGGGTCGTAGTGAAGCACCTCACCTGATACCTGCCCCAGCGCTTGGACCACACCGCCCATGATCTGCCCTTCCACCCGTTGTGGATTGAGCATCACGCCAACATCATCCACCGCCGTGTGCTGAATAAAACGAACCGTGCCTGTCACGGGATCGATCTCAACCTCACTGACATGACAGCCATTGGGGAAGTTCAATGAAGGCGCTTTGAACACGGTCACGTTGTCCAAGCTGGGCGGCACATGCTCGGGGAGATCCGACGATTGTCGCAACCGCTGCGCAACCTCCGTCAGACTCATGGTTTGATCTGTCCCGACGATGGTGAAATGTCCTGCTGCATAGGTCAGGTCTTCTACCGACGCTTCCAACCAGTGTGCCGCGCACAGCTTGCCGCGGCGAATCACTTCATCGCAAGCCATCACGGTCGCTGTTCCTGCCATCATGGTGGTGCGTGAAGCGACGGTTGAAACAATGCCTGGCACTTGATCGCTGTCACCCGTGACCAGAACAATGGATGACAAGGGAATGCCGAGCTTGTCGGCCACCAATTTGGGATAGATATCGTGCACGCCCTGCCCCATGCCTTGGGCCCCCAGGTGCAGGGCAACGCGTCCATCCTCCATCATGCGAATGTCTGCAGGTTCTTCCAGAATACCGCCCGCCACCTCCAGAAAGGAACACACGCCAATGCCGCGCAAGAGTCCCTGACTGGCTGCAATTTCTCGGCGCTTCTCAAACCCCTCCCAATCGGCCAGTGCGACAGCCTTGTTCATGACCGTCTCAAATTCACCCGAGTCGTAGGTCAAGCCATTGGCAGCGTGATAGGGCATGGCTGTTGCGGGGACAAAATTTCGACGGCGTAATTCAAGCCGGCATAGGCCCAGGGCATGAGCCGCCTCGTCCATCAGTCGCTCAACCAAATAGATGGCCTCGGGCCGACCTGCCCCTCGGTAAGGGCCCCCAGACATCACATGCGTGTGAACCAGACGCGAACGCATCGACACAGCAGGCACACGATACACACTGGACAAACAGTTGTAGATGTTCATCGTGCTGACCACCGCGATGTAGCCCGATGTATAGGCGCCAATCCCGCACAGCACATCGGCTTTCAAACCGAGGATGTTGCCCTCGCGATCAAATGCCATCGCACCCTTCAAATGGGTGTTGCGTCCATGGGTGTCGGTGAGAAAGCATTCCAGGCGAGTGGCCGTCCATTGCACTGGCGCGCCGACCAGCCGACTGGCCAACAACAACGCCGCGTGCTCGGGATAGGTCTGCGATTTCAGGCCAAAACCTCCTCCTACATGGGGGGTCAAGACCCGGATTTTTTCGGGTGCAATGTGGAAAACCTGATTCGCCAACACATTTTGAACCGTCTTCACGCCCTGCGTGCTGGCGACCAGCGTGTAGCGGTCCACACTGGCGTCATAGTGGGCCAGTGCTGCCCGAGGTTCCATCGGGGAGCCCGTCAGCATCGGATCAGACAACACAATCTCTTCCACATGGTGTGCTTGGCGGAACACGTCGTTCAAAGCCGCCGCATCACCCATCGACCAATCCATGGCGATATTGTGGGGAACGTTGCTGTGAACTTGTGGCGCGTTTTCATCAATCGCCGCCTGCAAGTCCGTGACACATGGCAACGACCGGTAGTCGACAACCACCTGCTCTGCAGCATTCATCGCCTGCTCAAGGGTCTCTGCCACGACGAGCGCCACAGGCTCCCCAACATGCCGGACACGGTCCGATGCCAGCACGGGCATGCCAGAGGCATGCATGGCCTGCCCATCAGACCCTTTCATGATGACCAAGGGAGAGATTCGCCCCAATCCGGCGGCCACGACATCCTTGGCACTCAAAACGCCTCGCACACCCGGCATGGCGGCAGCAACTTCGGTGTCCACGCTCAGAATCTCGGCATGTGCCCAGGGGCTGCGCACAAAGCTTGCATACAGTTGTCCAGGCATGGACACATCGCTGGTGTAACAGCCTTTACCTTGAACCAGCTCGCGGGCTTCATCATGGTCACCCGCTTGCGCACTTGAAAACTTGAAACTCGTTGCACTCATGGTAAATAGGCCAATCTCAGAATGTGGAAATGATCGCAGGATCATCACTTGGACTCACTCGGGATAACACCAAGTTGTCGATGTGATTTTCAACCGATCATCCATACATCATCCATTTTTCAGGATAACCCTGCACACATCATGAAAGACATCTCCATCGACAGTCAGCCCCAAGTGGTCACGTTGACACTGACGCGTGAACACGCCGGCAACATGTTTGATCTACCCATGATCCATGAGATGACCCGACAAATTCAGGCGGCTGCCGACCATGCACACTGTGTTGTGATTCGAGGCGCTGGCCCTGACTTTTGCCGTGGTCGAGATCCCGGCACGGCAGGTCCTCACCCCACGCCCATGGCCTTGCGAGACAACCTGCTCTCCCCCATCATGGGCCTGTATGACGCCATCAAGTTTTCAAAAATTCCGGTGATTGCTGTCGTGCAAGGACAAGCCTTGGGCCTGGGTTGCGCCATCGCCGGTGTCTGCGACTTGACCATTGCCGATGAAAGCGCCCTGTTTCAATTGCCGGAAATGGAATACCACCTGCCGCCGACGCTGGCCATCTCTGCCATTCTTGACAAAATTGGCAAAAAATCCACCGCCTGGATGGCTTATTCACTCGACAAACTTGACGCCTACCGCGCCCGTGAAATGGGCTTGATCAACACAGTGGTTCCTGTTGGCCAACTCGATGCAGAGTTGCAACGTGTTTTGGCCACGCTGACGCAACGTGATTTGATGGCCGTCATGGCTGTCAAGGAATATCTGAATTTTGCCCCTGAAACCGGTTTGGCTGTTCGCTCCATGGCCAGCAACCTGTTGGCATTGGCGCTCTCCACACAAGCTGCCCGCAAGAATTCCTGAGGCTGTCATGGCGCCCATGGAATTTGTCCTCGAAGAGGCCACGATAGACGATCTGCACGCTGCGATTTGCCAAGGCCGAACCACGTGTACCCAAGTGGTACAACGCTACATTGAGCGATGCCAGCGCTACAACGGCGTTGCCACTGCCTTGGTCACTGCCGATGGCGCAGCGGTGTCGGAGAACTTGACCGGATCCATTCGCGCACAACACACGTTGGCGTTTCCGACCCATACCATCCCTGTCTCAGAAGTTCTTCCCGATTTCCACCAGTATGAAGGCCCACCCCTTGATTTAGGGTACATGGATACCTCTGCGTCCGATCCTGCGGTGCATCAGCAAATGGGAATGGTTCAAGGTATTCCTCAAGCGGGTCAACTGAACGCGCTGTCGACTTTGAACATTCGGGGAGAGCGCTCGGTGACTTGCAAGGGTGAATTTGATCGCCACCCCAGTCTGGGCCCCCTGCCACCGGGTGCCCCACCGGCCTGCGACATCTTTCGCCATTATCCGGATGCGCTGGAACAGGCGGCAGCCCTGGATGCCGAATGGGGCAACCAACCCGACCTGAAGAAGCTGCCCCTTTTTGGTGTTGTGTTCTCATTCAAGGATGCATTTGATACCAAAGACATGCGCTCGACAGGCGGAGGAGATGCCGCCTATGACATCGACTTTCCAGCCAGAGATCACCGCCTGGTGGACCAGCTCCGCCAAAAAGGGGCCATCATCTTCGCCAAGGCCCTCATGACGGAATACAACGGTCGTGCGGGAGACCCTGGCGGTGAGCACCACCCAGAAAAAGTCTTTCCATCCTTGTTGGGGTTTCAGCGCAGCACCTGGGGGGGGACCCCCGTCAACCCTTACGACACCACCCGCTCTGCATCACTGGGATCGAGCTCTGGCTCGGGGGTCTCCGTCAGCGCCAATTTGGTCATGGCCAGTTTGGGGGAGGAAACGCGGATGTCCACGAGAGGCCCCGCCAACCACAATGCTGTTGCGCTCATCCTCCCGCACAAGGCCATGTTGGGCTTTGACGGTGGGGCCATCGGCGCCGATATTTACTGTGACCGCACAGGCATTTTGTGCCGAACCTTGTCGGACTGCGCCAAAGTCTTGGACGCCTTGAAAGATCCCGTCGATGGGTATTACGACGCGCGTGACCCCTACACAACGGTTCCACGCTCGAGTGTTCTTGAGAATTACAGCCAGCATCTGTCTTCGCAAGCCCATGCGGGCGCCTTGCAGGGCATGCGCATTGGTGTCATCCGGGAGTCGATGCTGACGGCGGGGAGTTTGGCTGCCCAACCCATCACACAGGCTGCGGCCAAGGAAATTCAGACGATTCTTGGCGATCATTTGAAAGCCACCCTGGTCGAATCATCAGATCCGCTGTGGCAAGCCGACCCACGCTGCGAAAAAATGCGCGTGGATTATCGGCAAGCACTGGCAAAGCTGGTTCCGGTCTTCATGCCCGATTTGCTTTTCCGACTGGATCCCCAAGGACAGCCGGTTTTCAAGGAGTTTGCCGAGCACATTGAGCCCACGGAATTTGCGCCGGGCATCTTTCACGGCACAGGCACCATGAAGGCCATTGACTACATGGTGGCGTTGTCAGATTTGCGCATCACCCCCCCGTCCAATTTAGACGTCTCGACGGTTCAGCAACAAATGCTGGCCAATGGCTTTCGATTTCACATCAGTCAATACCTCGCTCGCAGAGCCGAAGACTGGCAAGCGTTGGGCTTGCATGAAAGCCTGAATGATTGGTCTGCCTTGAATCGACGGTCAAAATTTTGGGGCGATGATCAGCGCGCCGCCTTTCTAAACTGGGAAGACGTTTCCGATCCTCGAAACCCCTTGGGCGGCAGACAAGGCGTTGACGAGCGCATCATGCTGCGCGAATTGCTGCGCCGGGTTGACATGATGGTCATCTACGAAAACCAATTGGATGCCCTGGTCAGGCTTCACACACCCTT
>JACCDJ010230126.1_pt1 | contig 32538 bp, 30 predicted proteins | sample 7444481 | NCBI WGS metagenome assembly JACCDJ01 (sample SAMN15323435, study PRJNA562643) | freshwater metagenome | isolation source: river surface water | place: USA:Blue River Watershed | collected 2017-08-15 | reverse complement strand
CGCGACTATCGTGTTCGTCTCGTGGCGATCCGGCTCTAACCAGCCTAGTCGTTCCAAACACCTCAAGGCCAGCGCTGAATGTGAACATTCCCGCTGGCCTTAATTTTTTCCCACGCCGCTTTCACTGCTTGTTCATGCCAGCTGTCTGGTACTTCTGACCAGTTTTCGTACCGTCCAGCCATGTAAACCAGTAAATCTGCCACCTGCAAAAAGCGACTATGGTGTGATTGCGTGAAATACACCTTGTCCAATAGCCTTCCAAGGGCACGACCAAAATGCATCGGCGTTTTGCCTTGAGCTTTGTACTCAGAAAAATCAACCACAGCATTGGCCATTTCATCGGCCTCGTAATCGCCAAACACAAGACCTAAATCATTGTGCCGGTCTAGGTATTCGCAAAACCGCTCCAAGATCAACATCAAACCTAGCTTGTAGGGCGGCGTTGGGTAGACGTATCTGCTCTTGTGCTTTTGCACATCAATGCAAACCAGCCGCACAGGTATCGAGTTGTTGGTTACAAATGTGGCCACGTCCTGAAATACTTGGACGCGATCCTCCAACTTGCGCCCTTTTGCGTTGCCTTTGCCATGGAAAAGCTCTTTGCCATGAAATTCATGGGCTTGTATGAGTGAGCGGGCGCCAAAGAAATTGAAGGCAATCTGACCCAAAGTGGTTTCAAAGTTAATGGCCTTTTGGTCGGGAATCAGCAAACCGCCAATGAAAAAATGCGGGTTTTCTTTGCTGTGCTTGCTTTCATCGAAGTAGCAGAGGTGCATGCGCTTGACTTTCTGAAACGCATTGATGCGTGTTCAAAATTTCGCATATTTTTATTACAAAAAAGCGCATTGGACTTACAAAGATAATTCATTTATATTGGTTTACAAAATGATGTGCACACCACAAATTTGTCTACCACTGAGCTTTTCGCCCCATCTTTTCTAACCTCATGCTCCACACCCGACTCCAGCAAGCCCGTAAAGCAGCCGGCCTGTCGTTGCGAGACTTGGCCGCCATCGTGGGCGTGTCACATGCCGCCATCAAGAAGTATGAAGATGGGCTGACAACGCCTTCCAGCGATGTGTTGATCAAACTCGCCCAGGCATTGAACGTGCGCGTCGCATATTTTTTTCGCCCTCAAAGCGTCGTGCTCTCTGATTTGGAATATCGCAAGCACAGTGCACTGCCTAAAAAGCGGCTGAAAGCCATCACCCATGCTGTGACTGATCAAATCGAACGCCGCTTGGAGCTAGAAAACCTTTTCCCTCATCCGCCCAAACCATTCAGTCAACCACCCCAGTTGCCACGCATCAAGACCATGGCCGACACCGAAATTGCGGCAGAGCTGGTTCGTGAGGCATGGCAGTTGGGCATGAATCCCATTCCTGGCTTGATTGACGTTCTAGAAACCCAAGGCGTTCGCGTCTTCATGACCGAAGACGATGGCGACAAACATTTCGATGGTCTAGCCGCACGCGCTGGTGACCTGCCCGTGATTGTGGTGGGGCGGCACTGGCTGGGTGACCGCCAGCGCTTCACGTTGGCGCATGAGCTGGGACACTTGCTGCTGGCCAAGCGCATCGCTGCCAAGTTGGATGCGGAGCTGGTGTGCAACCGCTTTGCAGGTGCATTCTTGTTTCCTCGCAGTGCTGTATTTCGAGAGCTGGGCAAACACCGTAACGCCATTGAGCTTCAAGAGTTGGCCTTGCTCAAAGCAGAGTATGGGTTGTCCATGAGTGGCATTCTTTACCGCGCACGTGATCTGGGCATCGTCAGCCCAGCGTATCGGCAAACATACATTGATCGTTTCAAGTCAAAAGGCTGGCATTTGAAAGAGCCTGGACCCATTTATTCATCTGAAAAATCACATCACTTTCAACAACTCATTTTTCATGCCCTCGCCGAAAACTACATCGGCGAGTCCAAAGCGGCTGAACTCTTGAATTCGAGTCTTACTGAATTCCGCCATTTGCGCCAAATGGAGGAATTCTTTGAAACCGTGTCGTGATTGCAATCCAAACCTGTGAAAGATATACGCCCAGTGAGCTGGGCGTTCACCGCCTCAACCACGGCGCCCAAGCCTTGAGGCCCTGGCTGGTGGCACCTGGTTGTGCGCCACCTCGCGGGCGGTACTCGCAACCCAACCAGCCCGTCCACTGTTGCTGGGCACTGATCTCATCGATGAGGTCAAACAGGTAGTTGTAAGCCAGCTCGCCCTCGTGGGGTTCGTGCCGATCGGGGATGCCTGCAATCTGCACATGCCCCACGCGGCCTGTGGGCAGCCATTCGCGCAGCTTCATGGCGACATCGCCCTCGACGATCTGGCAGTGGTAGAGGTCGAACTGCACTTTGAGGTTGGGCGCGCCCACGGTTTGCACCACGGTGTGGGCATCGGCTTGGCGGTTGATGAAAAACCCTGGGATGTCTCGCGTGTTGATGGGTTCGATCAGCACATCGCGCCCATGCTGGGCCGCTTGCGCTGCCGCCCACTCCAGGTTCTTGAGGTAGGTTTCGCGCAATTGAGGCAACTCGGCAAAGGCCTGGCTGGAGGTGCGCAGTCGCTCGGGGCGCGCATCGTGGGCGGGGCGCATGGCCTCGGGGACGAGGCCAGCCATCACGTGAATGCGCGGGCAATTCAAAACCTCGGCATAGTGCAATGCCAGCTCGAACGATGCCTTGAAGGCCTGCTGGTGTTCGGGCAGGCAGGCCATGCCGCGCATGTTCTGGCTCCAGGCTTGGGCAATGCTGGCCGCATCGGTGCCGCCGCCCGGTGGTGCGTTGAACAGCACTTGCTGCAAGCCGTTGTGCTGCAAGCGTGCGGCCAATTCGGCGGCTGGCCATTCATAAGGGAAGAGGTATTCCACGGCCTTGAAGCCGTCTTGGGCTGCCGCTTCAAAGCGGTCGAGGAACGGCAACTCGGGATACAGCATGGACAGGTTGGCAGCAAATTGCGGCATGGTCACTCCTGGGGCAGGTGGTCGCGTGGGGTCACCACGTTGAGCCAAAGTGTTGTTGAAGGTCCTGCAAGTGTTGCGCTGAGAGCGGCTGGACTTGCGCGTGGTTCAGCATCCAGAGCTTGGCGGTTTCTTCGAGTTCTTCCAGCGTCGCCATGGCGGCAAAGGGGTTGTCGTGCCAGACGTTGGGGCCTAGGCGCTCGAGCATCACGGCACGAATGGGCTTGCCCGCCTGACCGTACTGCCCAATGGCCTGGGCCACCCAATCGGCGGTGGCGGCAGCGCCGGGGCGCTCGTAGGGGGCCAAGGGCACATGACCGACCTTCATGACAAAGTAGGGCGTGATGGGCGGGAGCAGCTCGGGACACAAGCCGGCCACGGGCGCGGCGGGTGTGCGCAGGCTCGCGGCCACCAAGTGGGTGCTGTGCGTATGGATGATGGCGGCCGTGTGGGGCAGGTGCGTGCGTGCAGCTTGGTAAATGCGGCGGTGCAAGACCAGGGTCTTGCTGGGTTTGCCGCCCGAGAGCCATTCGCCCGCCTCGGACACATGGGCCAAGTCTGCGGGGTCAAGCCGGCCCAGGCAGGCATCGGTGGGCGTGATGAGGAAGCTGCCGTCGCTCAGGCGCGCGCTCAGGTTGCCGGCGGTGGCGTGCACATAGCCTCGGCTAAAGAGGCTCAGGCCCACTTCACACAGTTGTTCACGCAAGCGATGGGCTTCCTGGTTCATGCGGGGCTTCTGTGGTGGTTTGAGGCTGATGGGGCTCGGGGGTTTGTGCGTTTCAGGGGCGGTCGAACTTGAACACCGCGGTTGAGGCCATGAGGTTAGGCCAGCGGCGCACCACTTCGCCTTGCTCAATGCCAAAGGCATCGAGGATGCGAAGGCCATTCTTTCTGGCGAGCACTTCAAAGTCGGCATGGGTGCCCACGCGGATGTTGGGCGTGTCATACCACTGGTAGGGCAAGCGCTTGGTCACGGGCATGCGGCCAGCCAGCACGCTGAAGCGGTTGGGCCAGTGGGCAAAGTTGGGAAAGGCCACGATGCCCATGCGACCCACGCGCGCGGTTTCACGCAACATGGTTTCGGCATTGCGAAGGTGTTGCAAGGTGTCGATCTGCAAGACCACATCAAAGCTTTGGTCGGCAAAAGTGTTCAAACCCTGGTCGAGGTTGAGCTGCACCACCGACACGCCGCGCTTGACGCAAGCGAGGACGTTGTCGTCGTTGATCTCCACGCCATATCCGGTGCAGCCCTTGGTGGTTTGCAAGTGGTGCAACAACGCGCCGTCGCCACAGCCGAGGTCCAGCACGCGGCTGCCTGCAGGGACCAGCGAAGCCAGGGTGTGCAGGGTCTTCACATCGCTCATGGCTTGGCCCTCAAGGCGATGCCGTCGAAATAGGCGCGCACCAGCGCGTGATAGCGCGGGTCGTTGAGCAAGAAGGCGTCGTGGCCATGTGGGGCGTCGATCTCGGCATAGCTCACGGGCGCGCCGTTGTCGAGCAAGGCCTTGACGATCTCGCGGCTGCGCGAGGGGGCAAAGCGCCAGTCGGTGGTGAAGCTCACCACCAGGAAATGCGCCTGCGCCACGGCCAGTGCCTTGGCGAGTTGCCCGCCATGGGCACGTGCAGGGTCAAAGTAGTCCAGGGCTCGGGTGATGAGCAAATAGGTGTTGGCGTCAAAGTATTCGCTGAACTTGTTGCCCTGGTAGCGCAAGTAGCTCTCGATCTGGAATTCGATGTCTTGTGTGGTGTATTGAAAGTCGCTGCGCTCGTGCAGCAAGCGGCCAAACTTTTCGTTCATCACATCGTCGCTGAGGTAGGTGATGTGGCCAATCATGCGCGCAATGCGCAGGCCGCGCTTGGGCAACACGCCATGGCGCGCGTAATGGCCGGCATGGAAATCGGGGTCGGTGGTGATGGCACGGCGCGCGACTTCGTTGAAGGCGATGTTTTCTGCGGTGAGGTTGGGGGCACTGGCAATCACGGCAGCATGGCGAACGCGCTCGGGGTATTGCAAGGTCCAGCTGAGGGCTTGCATGCCGCCCAGGCTTCCGCCCATGACGGCGGCGAGTTGCTGTATGCCCAACTCATCGAGCAAGGCCGCTTGTGCATCCACCCAGTCTTCCACGGTGACCACGGGGAAATCGCCGCCCCAGGGCTCACCGGTTTGCGGGTTGATGTCCTGGGGACCATAGGAGCCAAAGCACGAACCGACGTTGTTCACGCCAATGACGCAAAAGCGGTTGGTGTCCACGGCCTTGCCCGGACCAATGAGGTTGTCCCACCAGCCCAGGTTGTTGGGGTCGTGTTCGTAACGACCCGCCACATGGTGCGATGCGTTCAGGGCGTGGCAGACCAGAACGGCATTGCTGCGGTCTGCATTGAGCTCGCCATACATCTCATAGGCCAGGCGCACGCCCGACAGGGTGGAGCCGCTGCGCAAGTGCAGGGGCTTGGGCAACACCAGAGTGCGTGGCTGGGCGATGAACGACATGGATTTTTCAGTATAGCAACGCCCACTTTTTTATCGTTGCCGCCTCGCCATTCTTGTTTTGGTGCACTTTTTGCTGATTCTTGGTGCGCGGGGCCAAAACCCCCTTTTTTGCACCAAAACAAAACGACATTGATCAAGGATCCCCTATGAATGCACCAATTCCGGGCGCGGCAGACGCTTTGTTCATCCTTTTAGGGGCCATCATGGTGCTTGCCATGCATGCTGGCTTTGCATTTTTGGAGCTGGGCACGGTGCGAAAGAAAAATCAGGTCAATGCCCTGGTCAAGATCCTGGTGGACTTCAGTGTCTCCACCGTGGTGTATTTCCTGGTGGGTTACGGCGTGGCCTACGGTTCCGGGTTTTTGGTGTCGGCCACCGAGCTGGCGCAAAACAGCGGCTACAACCTGGTCAAGTTCTTTTTCCTCCTGACCTTTGCCGCCGCCATCCCCGCCATCATTTCAGGGGGCATAGCTGAACGCGCCCGCTTCTACCCTCAACTGCTGGCAACTGCCATCATCGTGGGCTTTATTTATCCTTTCTTCGAAGGCATTGCCTGGAACCAGCACTTTGGCTTTCAGGCCTGGCTCAAAGCCCAGTTTGGCGAGGAATTCCGCGACTTTGCTGGCTCGGTGGTGGTTCACGCCGTGGGCGGTTGGGTGGCATTGCCGGCTGTGTTGTGGCTGGGTGCGCGGTCCAACCGCTATCGCAAAGACGGCGCGGTGTCGGCTCACCCGCCTTCGAGCATTCCGTTTCTGGCGCTGGGCGCCTGGATTTTGATCGTGGGCTGGTTTGGCTTCAACGTCATGAGCGCCCAGATGCTCGAGAAGATGTCAGGGCTGGTTGCTGTGAACTCGCTCATGGCCATGGTGGGCGGGACGCTGGCCGCCCTGGTGGTGGGTAAAAACGATCCGGGCTTTGTGCACAACGGCCCCCTGGCCGGGCTGGTGGCCGTGTGTGCTGGCTCAGACATCATGCATCCCCTTGGGGCGCTGGTGGTCGGCGTGGTGGCCGGTGCACTGTTTGTCTTCATGTTCACCACCACACAAAACCGCTGGCGCATCGATGACGTCCTGGGGGTCTGGCCATTGCATGGCCTGTGCGGCACCTGGGGCGGGCTGGCGGCTGGCCTGTTTGGCCTGCCCGAGCTCGGCGGCCTGGGCGGGGTGAGCCCCATGTCCCAGTTGTTGGGCACGTTGCTGGGGGTGGGCTGGGCTGTGTTGGGTGGGACGGTGGTCTACGGCGCCATCCACTTTGCGATGGGCTTGCGCATGGACCAGGAGGAGGAATTTGAAGGCGCAGACCTGAGCATTCACAAGATTTCGTCCTCGCCAGACCGCGAAGTGAGCTGGTAACCCCAAAAAAAAGATGAAATACCGTGTAAACACGGGGCTTGACAGGCCGGGTCTGATCAATAATTATGCAACTTGCGCCATGTTCGGCGCAGGTGGGTGATCGGACGATTTCTGCTAGGTGGCGTGCAAGACTGAGGGCTGCCCTGGAACTCCATCGCTGTTTTCTTGTCTCTTTTGGAGTTCCCTCAATGGGTAACAAACTGTACGTGGGCAACCTGCCCTATTCTGTTCGCGACGGCGATCTCAACCAGGCTTTCTCTTCCTATGGCTCTGTCACCAGCGCCAAAGTCATGATGGAGCGTGATACCGGCCGGTCCAAAGGTTTTGGATTTGTCGAAATGGCATCGGATGCCGAAGCACAGGCGGCCATTACCGGTATGCATGGCAAAGACATGGGTGGTCGCAACCTCGTGGTCAACGAGGCTCGCCCCCTGGAAGCCCGTCCTCCCCGCACGGGTGGATTCGGTGGTCCTCGCCGTGATGGCGGCGGTCCCCGTGAAGGTGGTTTCCGCAGCCCCTACGGCGGCGGTCCCCGACGCGATCGCGAAGGTTAATTCCTCTCGCAGCTCGTAGCCAAGGCCCCTTTGCAGGGGCCTTTTTCGTTTGGGTGTTCGCCCAAGGCCCCACGATACCGCGTGCTCAACGCTTTTTGGGGCTGAATCGGCCTTTGACTGCGCCTGAGAGCTCCATGCGTTGACTCAGGTTGTCGTAAATCATGGCGTTGCCTTCGAATCGGTCACGGCCTCGCTCGATGACCACGGGCAAGTGTGAACTCAAGGTTTCCGTGCGTGACTTCAGATGCAAAAACTGCCCCGTGATGCGCATATCGGGTTCATCGTCTGCGCTGGCGCTGCCCAGTTGCGCGCGCGTGACCACGACGTTGGTGAGCAATTGAATCTCGCTGCCATCGGCATTGCTGATGGCTTTGCGTGCAGTTGAGCGCGTGAGTCGCCCGGCAGTGTCCCATTGCTCATGCAAGGGCTTGTCCACTTCGAAGATGTCGCGGTCGGGCAAATGCCGCATCTGTTGCCCCATCAACCGCGCGCGCACGCCGCCCTTGTCGTCATAGCGGGTGGTGACGAAGTTGTGCATCAGGTAATCGGGCTTGCTGCTCACGGGTTTGTCGCGCACATCGGGCAAGGGCTCGGGGGCATTGCGGATCAGCCAATGGCTGAGCAAAGCCAACACGGCCAGGATCAGCATGGGCATGATGCGCAGCAACACATCCACCACACCAGCCCACAGCCTTGCCAGCGACAAGGGGGTGGCCATCAGTGCCCCACCTTGCTGGCCAAGGCCTGTTCCCAGGCGTTGACGTACTGACCCTTGCCCGCAAGCAAGATGTCGCACATCTCGCGCACCGCGCCTGCACCCGCAGGGGCGGTGGTGACGTGGTGCGCCAAGTGACGGATTTCCACATGCGCACTGGGCGGTGCAAATGCCAGCCCCGCGCGCGCGAGCAGGGGCGCATCGGGCCAATCGTCTCCCGCAACGGCCACTTCGTGCCAGCCCAATCCCGCCGCTGCCAATGCCGACTGGGCAGCGGGCAACTTGGGGTCTGCGCCCAAATGGAGGTGGTCGATGCGCAAGGCCTGCAAGCGGTGTCGCAAGGCGGCCGAGTCTTTGCCCGACACGACCATCACCACCAAGCCTTGCAAGCGCAACAGGCGCAGGCCATAACCGTCGAGGGTGTGAAAGCGCTTGAAGGTCTCGCCCGCCTCGCCCACAAACAGGCTGCCGTCGGTGAGCACGCCATCGACATCGAGCAAGAGACCTCGAATGCCCTGGGCTTTCAAGAGCAGTTCGGGATCAAAACCTTGAATGGGGCTCATATGACCTTGGCCTTCATCAGGTCGTGGCTGTTGAGCGCCCCGACAAGTTGGCCCGCATCGTTGACCACCAGCACGCTGGTGATGCGGTTGGCCTCCATGAGGGCTGCGGCTTCTGCGGCCAGGGCGTGCGGATGAATGCGCTTGGGGTTGGCATGCATGACGTCGGCCGCCTTGAGGGTGCGGATGTCCTCACCCCGGTCGATGAGGCGGCGCAAATCGCCATCGGTGAAGATGCCCAGGAGTTGCTGAGCCTCGTCGACCACCGCCGAAGCACCCAAACCCTTGGCGCTCATTTCATGCAGCAATTCGCCCATGCTGGCCTGCGGGTGGACGCGGGGCACCGACGCGTCGGTGCGCATGAGGTCTTCCACGCGGGTGAGCAGCTTGCGCCCCAGCGCGCCGCCAGGATGCGAGCGGGCAAAGTCATCGGCCTTGAAGCCACGCCACTGCAACAAGGCCACGGCCAATGCATCACCCAGCGCCATTTGTGCCGTGGTGCTGGCCGTGGGCGCGAGGTTGAGCGGGCAGGCTTCTTGTTCGACCTGGGCGTTGAGCACGCAGTCGGCATGCCGCGCCAGCGACGATTGGGCTTGCCCGGTCATGGCCACGATGGGCACACCAATTCGCTTGAGGGTGGGCAGGATGATGCCCAGCTCGCTGCTCTCGCCGCTATTGGAAATGGCCAGCACCACGTCTTGCGCGGTGACCATGCCCAAGTCGCCGTGGCTGGCTTCGGCGGGGTGCACAAACAGTGAGGGCGTGCCCGTAGAGGACAAGGTGGCAGCCACCTTGCGACCCACGTGCCCGCTCTTGCCCATGCCCATGACCACCACACGGCCCGTGCATGCGCGCATGAGGCGCACGGCTTGCGCAAACGAGGGCTGGAGCTGATCGCTCAGGCGCGCAACGGCCTGGGCTTCGATGTGCAAGGCCTCTTTGGCCCATTGCAACAAAGCCTCATCACGGATGGGGTCTTGTGCCGTCGGTGCGGTGGGGGTGTTCATTCGCAAATTTTAGGCGGGGATGGGTCAATGCGGAGTGATTTGTCACGAAGCGAGGCTAGCATGAGCGCATGAGCGCACTGGACCTGACCCTCCTTTATTTACTCGCTGGTGTGGTGGGGGTCACGGCGTTTCGTTTTTTCAAGCTCCCAGCCATCCTGGGCTATTTGCTGGTGGGCGTGTTCATTGGTCCCCATGCCTTCAATTTGTCGACCGAATCCGCAGGCGTGGCTTACTTGGCCGAATTCGGCGTGGTGTTTCTGATGTTCCTGATTGGGCTCGAGTTCAATCTGCCCAAGCTCAAGTCCATGCAACGCCTGGTGTTTGGCCTGGGCATGGGGCAGGTCTTCATCACCATTGCCGGCGCCGTGGCGGGCCATCTGGTGCTCATGCTGCTGTTTGGTTTTTTGGGGCAGGCCTGGGATTTGAGTTGGCAAGGCGCATTTGCGTTGGGCGGCGCATTGGCGATGTCGAGCACCGCCATCGTGGCGCGGCTCATGGCCGAGCGCCTGGAGCTGGACTCCGAACATGGCAAGCACGTCATGGGCGTGCTGCTGTTTCAGGATCTGGCTGTGGTGCCCTTGCTGGTGCTCATCCCCGCGTTGGCGCAACCCATGGGTCCCGATCTGTGGCAGGGCCTGGGGCTGGCCTTACTCAAGGCGGTGGTGCTGGTGGGTCTGTTGCTCGCGGGCGGGCAACGCATCTTGCGCCAGTGGCTGTGGGTGGTGGCACGGCGCAAGAGTGACGAGCTCTTCATGCTCAACCTGCTGCTGCTCACGCTGGGGTTGGCCTGGCTCACCGAACACGCGGGATTGTCCTTGGCCCTGGGCGCTTTCATCGCCGGCATGCTGATCTCGGAGACAGAGTTCAAGCATCGCGTGGAGGCCGATGTAAAGCCTTTCCAGGATGTGCTGCTGGGTTTGTTTTTCATCACCATCGGCATGAAGCTCAACTGGCTGGTGGTGTGGGAGCACTGGGCTTTGGTGATTGTGTTCGCACTCATCCCGGTGGTCCTCAAGGGCTTGGTCATCGTGGGCTTGGCGCGCGCGTTTGGTGCCAGCTCTGGCGTGGCCATGCGAACAGGCTTGTACCTGGCTCAGGCGGGCGAATTCGGTTTTGTGCTGCTCACCCTCATTGAGCGCAATGGCCTGGTGTCCCCGCAATGGGTGTCGCCCATCTTGGCGGCCATGGTGCTGTCCATGCTGGCCACGCCCTTCATCATTCAGCATGCCGATCGCCTGGTGATGCGGGTGAGCGTCAACGACTGGCTCATGCAATCGGTCATGCTCACGCGCATTGCCACGGCGACCATGCGGCAAGACCATGCCGTCATCGTGTGTGGCTTTGGCCGCCACGGCCAAAACCTTGCCGCCTTGCTCGAAGAACAGGGTCTGGCCTATGTGGCGCTGGACCTCGATCCCGAACGCATCCGTCAGGCCTCTGTGGCGGGCCACAGTGTGGTGTTGGGCGACGCCGCGCGCCTGCCCAGCCTCATGGCTGCAGGTTTGGCCCATGCCAGCGCGGTGGTGATCACCTATGACCACATCGAGTCGGCCTTGCAGGTGATCTCGCTGGTGCACGAGCACGCGCCCCAGGTGCCCGTGGTGGCGCGCGCGCGCGACGAGTTGGACATGGACCGCCTGCGTCAAGCGGGCGCTGCCGAGGTGGTCCCTGAAGCGCTGGAGGGCAGCCTCATGCTGGCCAGCCATGCATTGGCCCTGGTGGGTGTGCCCATGCGCCGCGTGATCCGCATCATTCAGCAGCAGCGTCATGCACGCTACCAGCTGTTGCGGGGCTTTTTTCATGGTCACGATGACGATGGTGCCGAAGACATCCATCACGAACGATTGCAAACCCTGGTGATTCCCGCCGGCGCCAAGATCAGTGGGTTGAGTTGGGAAGGTCTGATGCAGGATCTGCCTGCGCTGCGCCTGGTGCAATGGCGGCGCGGCAATGGCCGCTCGGTGGACCTCGATGCGTCGGCGCGCCTCGAGGGTGGCGATGTGCTGGTGGTGAGCGGCCTGGCTGAAGACCTGGCGTTGCTGAGTCGGCGCATCGACGAAGCCTGAGGCCTGAGCTCAGGCCAAGGTTCACCTCACGCTTCACTTGCCGATGCAAAACCCGGAGAAGATTTCGCCCAGCAAATCATCGGCGGTGAATTCGCCGGTGATGCCATCGAGGGCTTGTTGCGCCTGGCGCAATTCTTCGGCCACCAGCTCCAGCATCAACGGTGTGGACTTGAGTTGATCCCCAGCCTGGCCCACATGCTGTTGCACCGCAGTGAGGGCCTGCACGTGTCGTTCGCGCGCCATGAAAACACCTTCTTGCAACGCAGCCTCCCAGCCCACGGTTTGGAGCACGGCATCGATCAGGGCTTCGAGGCCCAAGGCCGTCTTCGCGGAGATGCATAGACCCTGCGGGGCTTGAAAGCCTGGTGCGGCATCGACCTTGTTCCACACCTCCAGCAAAGGAATGTTGTGGGTGAGGCGTTGCTGCAACTGCTGGGCAATGCGCTGGTCTTCGCGCTGGCTTTCTGGGTCTTTGGCCCGCGAGGCATCGCGCAGCCAGACGATGGCATCGGCCTGGTCCACTTGAGCCCATGTTCGGTCCATGCCGATTTGTTCCACCACATCGCCGGCGTGCTGGCGCAAGCCTGCCGTGTCGATGAGATGAACCGGCACGCCCTTGAACGACAAGGACTCTTGCAGCACATCGCGCGTGGTGCCGGGCACATCGGTCACGATGGCCCGCTCATGCCCCGAGAGGGCATTGAGCAACGAGCTTTTGCCCGCGTTGGGCTGACCCAGGATCACCAGGCGCAAGCCTTCGCGCAGCAACAGGCCTTGCCGGGCTTGTCTGAGCAAGGCCACCAGCTGTTCATGCAAGTCGTGCTGCTTGGCCTGCGCTTGGGACTGCGCGAGAAAGTCGATCTCTTCTTCGGGAAAGTCCAGGCTGGCCTCCACCCACATGCGCAAGTGAATGAGCGCATCGCGCAAACCGTGCACCGCATGCCCCAGTCCGGAGGTGAGGGCGCGCGCGGCACTGCGGGCGGCTTGTTCGGTGCTGGCGTCGATGAGGTCGGCGATGGCCTCGGCCTGGGTGAGATCGAGCTTGTGATTGAGGTAAGCGCGCTCGGTGAACTCACCAGGGCGCGCGAGGCGCATGGGCAAGCCCAAGGCCTGGGCGCGCACCATGAGCGCGTGAAGAAGGCGCTGCAAGACCCAGGGACCACCGTGGCCTTGCAACTCGATCACATCTTCGCCGGTGTAGCTGTGCGGCGAGGGAAACCACAACAGCAGCACCTGGTCGATGGGTTGGTGCTGCTCGTCGTGCAATTGAACCAACGTGGCCTGGCGTGGTTGGGGTTCGCGCGGCGCGTGGGGTGTGCCTACTGGGTTGAGCAAGGCTTTGGCCAGCGGCAACAAGCCGCTGCCGCTGGCACGCACCACACCGATTGCGCCCTTGCCACTGGCCGTGGCCACCGCCGCGATGGGGGCTTGCCGGTCGCTGAGCATGGTGTGGGGCGAGGGGCTGTGGGGTCGTGCCTGCCCTTAATGGGTCACGCCCATGCTTTTGTTGATCGCCCATTGCTGAGCAATCGACAACAGGTTGTTGGTGAGCCAGTACAGCACCAAACCCGAGGGGAAGAAGAAGAACATGATGCCAAACAAAAGGGGCATGATCCACATCAGCTTGGCCTGCATGGGGTCAGGTGGCGTGGGGTTAAGCCAGGTTTGCAACAAGGAGCTCAAGGTCATCAAGATGGGCAAAGGTCCCAGGGGCAGGTTCACCAAGGGCACGACCCCAAACAAGGTGTCGGGCTTGGCCAAGTCGGTGATGTAGAGCCAGGGCGCATCGCGCATTTCAACGGTGGAGAGCAACACCCAATAGAGAGCAATGAACACCGGGATCTGGATGGCAATGGGCAAACAGCCGCCCAAGGGGTTGACCTTTTCCTCGCGGTAGATGCGCATCATCTCCATTTGCATTTGCTGCGGGTTGTCCTTGAAGCGCTCGCGCATTTCCATCACACGCGGGTTGATGGCTTTCATCTTGGCCATGCTGCGGTAGGCCTTGGCGTTGAGCCAATAGAAAACGGCCTTGATGACCACCACGAGCAAAACAATGGCCCAGCCCCAGTTGCCCACCAGGTTGAAGAGCTTGTCGAGCAGCCAGAACAAGGGCTTGGCCAGGATGGTGAGCCAGCCGTAGTCCTTGACCAACTCCAGGCCGGGATAAATGGCTTCGAGTTTTTTCTCTTCTTGTGGTCCCACAAAAAACTGCGTGTGCTGGTCCACCGATTGGCCAGGGGCAACTTCAGGGCTTTTGACAATCATGCCCACGGCATAGAGGTTGCCGTCGAGCTTGCGTGCAAAGAAATCGCGCTGTTGCTGGGCTTGCACCAGCCAGGCACTGGCAAAGTAATGCTGAACCATGGCCACATAGCCCAGGTTGGAGGTTTTTTCAAACTCCGCCTTGTTGTCTTTGATCTGGTCAAACTCGATCTTCTGGTATTTCTTTTGTTCGGAGTAAATCGCTGGCCCGGTGAAGGTGCTGTAGAAGGCTGATTCGCCTTTGGGCTTGCTGTTGTCGCGCACCAGTTGCAAATACAGCTGGGGTTGCTGGGCTTGCGAGCCGGTATTTTTCAGCTGGTGATGGATGTCAATGAGGTATTGGCCGCGCTTGATGGTGTAGCGCTTGATGAGCTCCATGCCGCCTTGGCTTTCCGAGACAAAGGCAAACTGGATTTGGTCTTGTCCGGCCTCCAGGGTCTTGCTGCCTTCAAAGCGCATGATGCTTTTGTGATTGGGCAAGGCGTTGGCGGGGTTGGGTGCAATGAGGCCGCTTTGCGCCACATACACATGCTGGGCGGTGTCGTCGAGCAAGACCACGTTTTTGTGGCTGTCGTTGCCGTCGCGGTGGGTGAGCAGTTCGGCCTTGACCAGAGAGCCCCCCACGGGATCAAACGACAGTTTGAGCACATCGGTGGTCACCACGATCCAGCTTTCCGAGGGTGAGCTGGTCACACTGGTTGCAGGTGCCGTTGTCGACGCATTCGGGGTGCCTGCACTGGCGTTGGAGGCCGGGGCTGGCACGGCCGATTGCTGCGCCGCTGAGCCAGCCGCGTCGGCCGGTTTGGTGGCGCTGGCCTCTTTGGCCGCGGGGAAGAAGGTGGCGGGATGTCCGTTGTGCACCTGCCACTGATCCCACAGCAAGACCATCGAGAAGCCAAAGATCACCCACAGGATGGAGCGACGGAAATCATTCATGGTGTTTCTTTCGAGATCAGGGGACGGGCGAACGGGGTCTGCCCGAGTTTTTCAGGGACGGGGTCACAACCCCCATCGCACCAGGGGTGGCAGCGCAAAACACGCCAGCCTGCCAAACGGGTGCCCTGCCAAGCACCATAGCGCTGCAAGGCCTGCAAGGCATAAAGGGAACAGGTGGGCTCGAATCGGCACGATGAGCCCAACCAGGGGCTCAAGAGCAATCGATAGGCTTTGACCGCCAGGATGAGCAAGCGCTTCATGCGTTCAGGGCGCGAGGGGAGAAGGGTTCACCAGCAGCAAACGCTCGAGCTCATGACGAACTGCTTTTTTGAGTTGCATGGACGAGGCGCTGGTGTAAGAGGCGTTCATGGGACGGATGAGCCTGAGCAAATGACGGGTGGGCGGCAATTGATCGCTATAGGCTTGAACCAGGGCATCGAGTTGTCGCCGGATGAGGTTTCGGGTCACCGCGTGGCGCGCATGGCGCTTGGACACCAGCACGCTTGCGCGCAAACCGTCTTCGCTGGGCACATTCAAACGATGCAGCACGAAGTGCTCGGTTTTGGCCACCACCGGGGTGGACAACAAGCGCTCGTGCTCCTGGGCTGTTTTCAGCCGCCGCACACCGTCTCTTGTGGGCTTAGACAGCCAGACGCTTGCGGCCCTTGGCGCGACGAGCGTTGAGCACAGAGCGTCCGCCACGGGACTTCATGCGAACCAAAAAGCCGTGCGTACGTGCGCGGCGGGTCTTAGAGGGCTGATAAGTGCGTTTCATGTTCGTTCTCAAGAATGGGGTAAAAAGCCCTTGATTATCCCAAATTTTTCCTGTTCTAGACATTCCCCTACTGCGAAGTTTTTCTGGGTGGGAACCGGCCATTCATAAAAAGATCAACATGTGGATAAATTTTTGATAAAGTCCCGCGCAAACGAGAAGATTGTTGTTTCTATCCACAGGCCTGACCGAACGTGACTGACGAATTGAACCGCTCCGATGAGCACGATCCCAACGGCCTGGCACAGGACGATTTGTGGCTGAGCTGCGTGGACGTTCTGGCCAAGGAAATGCCCGAACAACTGTTTCACACCTGGATTCGGCCGCTGACGGTGATGGTCTCGAACGACCATTCCAAGCTCACTTTATTGGTCGGCAACCGCTTCAAAATGGACTGGATCCGCGCTCAGTATGGGCAACGCATCCAGCAAGTTGTGCAAGAGCTTTACGGCGAGGGCATCCGTGTGGAGTTTGCTCTTGCTAACAATAAACCCCTTGAAAAGCCTAGGCCTCAGACTTTCTCACCCCCAATTCAGGGCTTGATCGAGGCCACCCCCAACTGGGTGGATCCGCCGGTTGAACCCTTTAAATCCAGGCTCAATGCCGCTTTCACGTTTGACAACCTGATCGAAGGCTCGGCCAACCGCATGGCGCGTGCCGCCGCCATGCACGTGGCCAGCTCACCGGGCCAGCTCTACAACCCCTTGTTCATTTATGGCGGGGTGGGTTTGGGCAAAACCCACTTGGTGCATGCGGTGGGTAACCGCCTCATCCAGGACAAGCCCAATGCCAAGGTTCTCTACATCCACGCTGAACAATTTGTGTCGGATGTTGTCAAATCCTATCAACGCAAGACCTTTGACGAATTCAAGGCACGCTACCACTCCCTGGATCTGCTGCTGATCGACGATGTGCAGTTCTTTGCCAACAAGGACCGCACCCAGGAGGAGTTTTTCAACGCCTTTGAAGCCTTACTGGCCAAAAAGTCGCACATTGTGATGACCAGCGACACCTACCCCAAAGGCCTCACCGACATCCACGAACGCCTGGTTTCCCGCTTTGACTCCGGACTGACCGTGGCCATTGAGTCGCCAGAACTGGAAATGCGTGTGGCCATCCTGATCAACAAGGCGGCAGCCGAAGAAGCCGTCATGAGTGAGGAGGTCGCGTTTTTTGTGGCCAAAAACGTGCGCTCCAACGTGCGCGAACTCGAAGGGGCCTTGCGCAAAATCCTGGCCTATTCCCGTTTTAATCAAAAAGACATCTCGATCCAGCTGGCCAAAGAGGCCTTGCGCGACCTGCTCTCCATCCAAAACCGACAAATTTCGGTGGAAAACATCCAAAAAACTGTGGCCGACTACTACAAGATCAAAGTGGCGGACATGTATTCCAAAAAGCGCCCCGCTTCGATTGCGCGCCCTCGGCAGATTGCCATGTACCTGGCCAAGGAATTGACCCAAAAAAGCTTGCCCGAAATCGGCGAAATCTTTGGCGGGCGGGATCACACCACCGTTTTGCATGCCGTGCGCAAGATTGCCGCTGAACGCCAACAGCACATGGAACTCAACCAGCAGTTGCATGTGCTTGAACAAACCCTCAAAGGCTGATGCGCATGGCCCTCCAACAACCCTGTGAATTGTTTTGGGACAACCCATGAGTTATGCACAGACCTGGTCAATTTTCGAAAGTTGTCCTCAATCGACTTGGGGCAAACAGAAGCCAAACTCACAGGCTTGTCAGGTCAAAAAGTCTTTGTCAAAACAGGCGAAAATGGGCTTTTCCACAGTTTTAAGCCGTCCTCTACTACCACTACTAATTCAATTCAATGTCATTTGAGAAAACAACATGAACATCCTCAAGTCCCCTCAAGAACAAGTGCTGGGCGTACTGCAGTCGGTTGCTGGCATTGTTGAACGCCGCAACACACTGCCCATCCTGTCGAACGTCATGATCCGCAAGACCGGAGATGAGGTGCAGTTCACCACCAGCGATCTGGAAATTCAAATCCAGACGTCGGCCAAATTCGAAGGCGATGCAGGCCAGATGGCCACCACAGTGTCTGCACGCAAGCTCATCGACATCCTGCGTTCCATCCCATCGGACCAGCAAGTCACGCTCGAATCCCAGCAAAACAAAATCCTCTTCAAGAGCGGCAAGAGCCGGTTCTCATTGCAGTCCATGCCAGCCGAGGATTTCCCGCTGGTGCAGGAGTCGCCCACCTATGGACCCAAATTCCAGGTGCCGCAAAGCACGCTCAAGTCTTTGCTGCATTTGGTGTCGTTTTCCATGGCCGTGCACGACATCCGCTATTACCTCAACGGCATCCTTTTTGTTGCCGAAGGCAAGCAGCTCAGCCTCGTGGCCACCGATGGTCACCGTCTGGCCTTTGCCAGTGCCCAGCTCGATGTGGAAGTGCCCAAGCAAGAGGTCATCCTGCCCCGTAAAACCGTGTTGGAGCTGCAGCGCCTCCTTAGCGACGGTGAAGGTGCCATCGAGATGCAATTTGCCAGCAACCAGGCCAAGTTTGCGTTTGATGGCATGGTCTTCATCACCAAGCTCGTCGAGGGCAAGTTCCCTGACTACAACCGCGTCATTCCCAAAAACCACAAGCACGCCATCACGCTGGGTCGTTCTTCCCTGCAAGTGTGCTTGCAGCGCGCGGCCATCCTCACCACCGACAAATTCAAAGGCGTTCGCCTGCATGTGGAACCCGGTCTCTTGCGCGTGGCCTCCACCAATTCCGAGCAGGAAGAGGCTGTGGATGAAATCGAAATCAATTACGAAGGCGATCGCATCGAGATTGGTTTTAACGTCACCTACCTCATCGATGTGCTCAGCAACATTTCTGACGAGATGATCACCATCTCTTTGGCCGATGCCAACAGCTCGGCTTTGTTCACCCTCCCCAGCAACGCATTTTTCAAATACGTCGTCATGCCCATGCGCATCTGATGCGCCGCGCCCTTTGGTTTTTTCATTGAGTCAACAGATAGGTCAGATATGACAACGTCCAATCAGCCGGATGCCAACGCATACGGCGAAAGTGCCATTCAAATCCTGGAAGGTCTGGAAGCTGTTCGCAAGCGCCCCGGCATGTACATCGGGGACACCTCAGACGGTACAGGCTTGCATCACCTGGTGTTTGAAGTCGTTGACAACTCCATTGACGAAGCCCTGGCAGGTCATTGCGACGACATCCTGGTCACCATTCACTTAGACAACTCCATCAGCGTGGTCGACAACGGCCGAGGCATTCCGACCGGCGTGAAGATGGACGACAAGCACGAGCCCAAGCGCTCGGCGGCCGAAATTGCGCTCACAGAATTGCATGCAGGCGGCAAGTTCAACCAGAACAGTTACAAGGTCTCAGGCGGTTTGCACGGCGTGGGTGTGTCTTGCGTCAATGCCCTCTCCAAATGGCTGCACCTCACGGTGCGCCGCGAAGGCAAAGTGCACAAGCTTGAATTCGCACGCGGCTTTGTTCAAAACCGCATCATCGAGCCCGTGAGTGGGGTTGAGGTCTCGCCCATGCGCGTTGTGGGCGAAACCGAAAAGCGCGGCACCGAAGTTCATTTCCTGCCCGACACCGAGATCTTTCAACAGAACAACGACTTCCATTACGAGATCCTCAGCAAGCGCTTGCGCGAATTGAGCTTCCTCAACAACGGTGTTCGCATCCGCCTGGTCGACGAGCGCACGGGCAAGAACGACGACTTCTCTGGCGCAGGTGGTGTGCGCGGCTTTGTCGAGTTCATCAACGCGGGCAAAAAAGTGTTGCACCCCAATGTGTTCTGGGCCACAGGGGATCGACCCGCCGAAACCTATGGCGGCATTCCTGGCACCAGCATTGGTGTGGAAGTGGCCATGCAGTGGAACGACGGCTACAACGAAAACGTGCTGTGCTTCACCAACAACATTCCCCAGCGCGATGGCGGCACCCACCTCACAGGCTTGCGCGCCGCCATGACCCGCGTCATCAACAAGTACATCGACGAAAACGAGTTGGCCAAAAAAGCCAAGGTCGAGGTGAGTGGCGACGACATGCGCGAAGGCCTCAGCTGCGTGTTGTCGGTCAAAGTCCCTGAGCCCAAATTCAGCAGTCAGACCAAAGACAAGCTGGTCTCCAGCGAAGTGCGTGCGCCCCTGGAAGACATCGTCACCAAGGCCCTCACCGATTACCTGCTCGAACGCCCCAACGACGCCAAGATCATTTGCGGCAAGATTGTCGAAGCAGCGCGTGCGCGCGAAGCTGCCCGCAAAGCCCGCGAGATGACTCGCCGCAAAGGCGTGCTCGATGGCATGGGCTTGCCCGGTAAGCTGGCCGACTGTCAGGAAAAAGACCCGGCGATGTCTGAAATCTACATCGTCGAGGGCGACTCCGCAGGCGGCTCAGCCAAGCAAGGCCGCGACCGCAAATTCCAGGCCATCCTGCCGTTGCGCGGCAAGATCTTGAATGTCGAAAAAGCCCGTTACGAAAAGCTGCTCACCAGCAACGAAATCCTGACCCTCATCACCGCGCTGGGCACAGGCATTGGCAAGACCAGCAGCGAGTCGGGCAAGTCCAATGTGGACGACTTCAACATCGACAAGCTGCGCTATCACCGCATCATCATCATGACCGATGCCGACGTGGACGGCGCACACATCCGCACGCTCTTGCTCACCTTCTTCTATCGTCAGATGCCCGAGCTGGTCGAGCGAGGCCACATCTACATCGCTCAGCCCCCGCTCTACAAGGTCAAGGTCGGCAAAGAGGAGCAATACCTCAAGGACCAATCGGCGCTGGATGCCTTCTTGCTGCGCGTGGCCTTGCAAAGCGCCAGCGTGCAAACGGGTGGCGAGCGCAATCAGTTGCTGTCGGGCGAGACCCTGAGCGAATTGGCCCGCAAACACCAGCTGGCCGAGTCGGTCATTCACCGCTTGAGCAGCCACATGGACGAGGAAGCCCTGCGCGCTGTGGCCGATGGTGTGCGCCTCAACCTCGATACCGTGGAAGCCGCCCGCGAAAGCGCCCAAGCCTTGCAAGCGCGTTTGCTCGCGGTGGGCAGCCAGGCCGAGGTGGTGGGCGAGTTTGATGTGGTGAGCGACAAGCCGGTGCTTCGCATTTCCCGCAAGCACCATGGCAATGTGCGCAGCAGCGTCATCACCCAGGACTTTGCGCATGGCGCCGATCACGCCACCCTGGTGGAGGCCGCAGCGACCTTCGAAGGCCTGGTGAGCGCCGATGCCGTCGTCATGCGTGGCGAAGGCGACAAACAAAAGCAAGAGCGCGTGGGGAGCTTTCGCGAAGCCATGCGCTGGCTCATTCAGCAAGCCGAATCAGCCACGGCTCGCCAGCGTTACAAGGGCCTGGGTGAAATGAACCCCGAGCAGCTGTGGGAGACCACCATGGATCCGGCGGTGCGCCGCTTGTTGCGCGTGCAAATTGAAGACGCCATCGAAGCCGATCATGTGTTCACCATGCTCATGGGCGACGAGGTGGAGCCGCGTCGCAACTTCATCGAGCTCAATGCCTTGAGGGCGTCCAATCTGGACGTCTGAGTCCACCGCGCGGCGCACCGCAGTGCCGCAGCCAACAAAAAGCCGCCTCTGTTGCCAGGGCGGCTTTTTTCATGACAACCCGCAATGGGGCATCAGGTCTTGGATGCGCCAGCTTTGGCCGGCGTTGCAGCGGGTGCTGCGGGGGCAGCCGGTGCCGCAGTGCTTGCTGCTGGAGCGGTTGCGGGCGCGGCGGCAGGGCCTGCCTTGCCTTCTTTGTGGGTCTTTTTCTTGTCTGCGCTGTGCATGGGGCCATGGGGCAAGGTTTCCTTGTCAAACACGGCTTGCTGCTCGGGGGTCAGCTTGCTGTAGAAGTCCTTGGTGGCCGCAAGGCGGGTGCTCATCTGCGCGGCGTGTTGTTTTTGCATTTCGTCGTGCATCTTCTGGCGCTCTTCCATGCGCTGGATGGCATTCATCTTGGCCAGGGCTTCCATTTTGGGTGGCACGGCAGAGGAACTCACGGGCTTCATGCTGGCTTCAAAAGCCGTCCAGGCACTTTCTTGTGCGGGCGTGAGCTTGAGCTTGGCTTTGAGGTCTTGCAAGCGAACGCCGTGGTCATGCTTGGCATGATGAGCAGGACCCCCTTGATGATGCGGGCGGGGGCCTTCTTGTGCATGGGCAGCGAGGGCCAAGCCAAAGCCACCGGCCAAAACGAGTGCGCTGGTGCGAGCAATGAGGTTGAGTTTCATGGAGGCGTCCTTGGAATGAGTTGCAGGTGATCATTCAACGCCCCCTGCGTCTGCGGGTGTACACCTCAGCGTGCAATATATTTTTTCTGTGTGCGTCAACGCACATTCAGGACCTTGCGTTTCGCGCCGTGCTGCACGCAGGGCGGCGCGCCCTCAACAGGGCCGCATCGCCCGGTGTCAAGCCAAGCGCCCGCTTTGGTAATCGTGAACAGCCTGCATCAATTCGTCGCGCGTATTCATTACAAACGGACCATATTGCGCGATGGGTTCTTTGAGCGGCCGACCTGCCACCACAATGAAACGGCAACCGGGCTCGAGTTGCAATGCCACGCCATCGCCATCATTGGCCAGCACGGCCATGTGATGCAAAGGCAGGCGCTTGCCATCGAGTTGCACCTCGCCCTCATACACGACGACAAACGCGTTGTGCCCCACAGGCAGTGCGCGCTCAAATGACAGCGGCTGGGTGCTCAGGCAGTGCACGTCCCAGTAAATGGGCTGGGTGGCCTCGCGCACCACGCGCCCTTGCACGCCCTCGAATTCACCCGCGATCACCCGCACGCACAGTGCATCGCTGCGCCATTCGGGCAAGGCGTCGTTGGGGATGTCCAAGTACCAGGGCTCGCACATCTTGTCGCCAGAGGGCAGGTTGAGCCACAACTGAAAGCCATTCATCAACCCGTCTTCTTGCTCGGGCATCTCGCTGTGGATGACACCGCGCCCGGCGGTCATCCATTGCACTGCGCCGGGATGCAGCATCCCCACGTTGCCCACGCTGTCGTTGTGGCGCATGCGCCCGGCAAGCATGTAGGTGATGGTCTCAAAGCCCCGGTGCGGGTGATTGGGAAAGCCACCGATGTAGTCCTGCCCTTTGTCGCTGCCAAAAAAGTCCAGCATCAGGAAAGGGTCCAGGCGTTGTTGCCAGTGGTGGGTGAGCAAGCGCGTGAGCTTGACGCCCGCACCGTCCGAGGTTTTTTCACCGGCCACCAGGGCCTCCAGGCGCCGTGCTTTCATGGGGCGGCCTTCACTTCAACGCGGTAGCCTTCGTGGGCAATGGCCGAGGCCAAGGCTTGTGCGTCCTGCTCGCTTTGCACCTGCACTTGGTCATGCGCGCGGTCAATGTCGATGTGGGCTTTGGGGTCCACGTTCAAGATGGCGCGTTTGACGGCCATCTCGCAGTGGCCACAGGTCATGCCTGAAACTTGAAATACATGTTCCATGTCAACTCCTCTACAGATGGCTTGTATTGTGGTCCATTCAACCCGTCGTGACGGTGCGATGACTTGATAATTCACCCATGCAAACTCAAACCTCGGATGTGGGCATTGGCGGCATGACGTGTGCGGCCTGTGTGGGTCGGGTCGAGCGTGCGCTGGCCAAGGTGCCGGGTGTGGCGTCCTGCGCGGTGAACCTTGCCACCGAGTCGGCGCATGTGAGCTGGGCGCCGGGGCAGGATGCCACCGCCGCCCTGCCTTTGATCAAGCGCGCCATTCGCGATGCGGGCTATGAGCCGCGAGCGAGTGAACAGGTGTGGGCAGACGACCCGCAGCCCTGGCAGGGCTTTTTGCCCATCGCTCTGGGCCTTGCCCTGTCGTTGCCGTTGACCTTGCCCATGCTCGCATCTTGGGTGGGCTCAGACTTCATGCTCAGCCCGGCCGTGCAGTTTGCACTGGCCACGCCCGTTCAATTCATTCTGGGCGCGCGTTTTTATTCGGGTGCCTGGGCGGCCCTGCGCAGCGGCAGCGCCAACATGGATGTGCTGGTGGCTTTGGGCACGAGTTCGGCCTGGCTGCTGTCCCTGTGGCTTTGGTGGCTTTCTGGCCAGGCTGGGCATGCCTCGCATTCGCCGCACCTTTATTTCGAAGGGGCGGCGGTGGTCATCACGCTGGTGCGTTTGGGCAAGTGGCTGGAAGAACGCATCAAGCGCCAAACCACAGCGGCCATCCGGGCTTTGCATCGCCTGCGCCCGCAACAGGCGCACCTGGAAGACCCGCTGGACCCAGCGGGTGAGCGCGATTTGCCGGTCGATGAGTTGCGCGTGGGCGATGTGCTGCGGGTGCGCGCCGGTGAGGCCATCCCTGCGGATGGCGTGGTCGTGCAAGGCCGTTCCTCGGTCGATGAGGCCATGCTCACCGGCGAGCCGTTGCCAGTGCCCAAGGCCGAGGGCGATGCCCTCACCGGTGGCAGCCTCAACGGAGAAGGTTTGTTGCGCATGCGCGTGCAGGCGGTGGGCGCGGAGTCGCTGCTCTCGCGCATCATCGCCCGTGTGGTGCAGGCGCAAGCCGAGAAGGCACCCATTCAGCGTTTGGTCGACAGGGTCTCCGAGGTCTTTGTCCCTGTCGTGCTGGTGGTCGCGGTCTTCACACTGTTGGCCTGGCGCTGGTGGGGTTTGCCATGGGAACAAGCCCTGGTGCATGCGGTGTCGGTGCTGGTGATTGCATGCCCTTGTGCCATGGGCCTGGCCACGCCAACGGCGCTGGTTGCAGGCACGGGCCTCGCGGCCAAGCGGGGCATCCTCATTCGCGACGCGCAAGTGCTGGAGCTGGCGCATCACCTCGATGTGGTGGTGTTCGACAAAACAGGCACGTTGACATTGGGCTCGCCCATCGTGAGGGCAAGCTGGTTCCCTCCGGGCGTGGATGAACAGAGCGTTTCACAAGCCTGGTCCTTGGCTTTGGGTTTGCAAAGCGCCAGCGACCACCCGCTGGCCAAGGCTGTGGTGTCTCACGTGCAGGGTCTGGGCTTGTCGGCGGCGATGTTCGATGCGGTGGAGGTCTTGCCAGGGCGAGGCGTGCGGGGTCAGGTGGGCGATGCCGTTTATGAACTCTCACGGCTCAATGCCTTTGAGGGGCTGGAGCTGTCGGCAGCGCAAAGCTTTGTGAACGAGCAAGCTGCCATGGGTGCCACCTTGTCGGCTTTGGTGCAAACCTCGCCTGGCGCACCGCGCGTGCTGCTGCTCATGGCCTTCACCGATCAACTCAAACCGCAAGCCGTGACTGTGGTGCAAAGTCTGTTGGCTCGCGGTCTTCAGGTCTTGATCATGTCGGGAGACCAAGCACCGTCGGTGCATCACATCGCCAAGCAGTTGAATTTGCCCGAGTCCGCTTGCCACTTTGGCATGAGCCCCGAGGGCAAGGCCAATCTCATGGCCGAGCTGCGCGCTCGCGGTCAGCATGTGGCCTTTGTTGGCGATGGCATCAACGATGCACCGGCATTGGCTGCAGCCGATGTGGGCATGGCCATGGCCAATGCACAAGGTGGCAGTGACGTCGTGATGTCCACCGCGGGCATGACCTTGTTGCGCGGTGACTTGACGCTCATCCCGCAAGCGCTCTCCATCTCTTCACTCACCCTGCACAAGATTCGTCAAAATTTGTTTTGGGCGTTTGCCTACAACGTGGCCGGCATTCCCCTGGCCGCTTTGGGCGTGTTGAGCCCCATGGTGGCAGGTGCGGCCATGGCGTTGAGCTCGGTGAGTGTGATGCTCAACTCGGCCAGCCTCAGGCGCGCACGCGTGAACGTTTGAATCCAACGGTTTTTAGCGTTCCTCATAAAATCGGTGCCCTTTGTCCGGGGTTTATCCCCATGGGTTCTTCGTCATGGACTTCCCTCAGCGTTTTGATGTGATCGTGATCGGTGGTGGCCATGCGGGCACGGAAGCCGCCTTGGCCAGTGCACGCATGGGCTGCGCCACACTGTTGCTTTCTCACAACATCGAGACCTTGGGGCAAATGTCCTGCAATCCGTCCATTGGTGGCATTGGCAAGGGGCATCTGGTCAAGGAGGTGGACGCCCTTGGGGGTGCCATGGCCCTGGCCACCGACGAAGCCGGCATTCAGTTCCGCATTCTCAATGCCAGCAAAGGCCCAGCCGTTCGCGCTACACGTGCGCAGGCTGACCGCGTGCTCTACAAAGCGGCCATACGACGTCGCCTCGAAAACCAGCCCAACCTCTGGTTGTTCCAGCAGGCCGTGGATGACCTCATGGTGGAGGGCGATCGTGTCGTGGGGGCCATCACCCAGTTGGGTCTACGCTTTTGGGGGCGCACGGTGGTCCTCACGGCAGGCACCTTTCTTGATGGCAAGATCCATGTGGGTCTGGAAAACCACGCGGGGGGGCGTGCAGGTGACCCGCCAGCCATCCGTTTGAGTCAGCGCCTCAAAGAACTGCAACTGCCCCAGGGGCGCTTGAAGACGGGCACACCGCCGCGCATCGATGGCCGCACCATCGACTTCAGCCGCTGCACCGAGCAACCGGGCGACGGCATGCCAGGGGGCTTGCCCGGCGCCATTCCGGTTTTCAGCTTCATGGGTCAGGTGGGCATGCACCCCCAGCAATTGCCCTGCTGGATCACCCACACCACCACCCAGACCCACGACATCATCCGCTCCGGCTTTGACCGCAGCCCCATGTTCACCGGCAAGATTGAAGGGGTGGGTCCGCGCTACTGCCCCAGTGTTGAAGACAAGATCAACCGCTTTGCCGACAAGGACAGCCATCAGATCTTTCTGGAGCCCGAGGGCCTCACGACCCACGAGATCTATCCCAACGGCATTTCCACCAGCTTGCCCTTTGACATCCAATATGCCTTGGTGAGGTCCATTCCGGGGCTGGAAAACGCCCACATCTTGCGCCCGGGCTATGCCATCGAATATGACTATTTCGACCCCCGTGGCCTCAAGCGCAACTTTGAATCCAAGTCCATTTCAGGCCTGTTCATGGCGGGTCAGATCAACGGCACCACCGGATATGAGGAAGCCGCCGCCCAAGGCTTGTATGCCGGCATGCAGGCCGCCTTGCAGGCCAAGGACCAACCTGCCCAAGTGCTCACCCGTGACCAGGCTTACCTGGGCGTGCTGGTGGACGACCTCACCACCAAGGGCGTGAACGAGCCTTACCGCATGTTCACCAGCCGGGCCGAATACCGCCTGATGCTGCGGGAGGACAACGCCGACATGCGCCTCACCGAACTGGGTCGACAGCTGGGCCTGGTGGACGATGCCCGTTGGGCGGCCTTTGATCAAAAGCGCGAAGCCATTGCCCGCGAGCAAGAGCGGTTGCGCTCCATTTGGGTCAATCCCAGCTTCATCCCGGCCGACGAAGCGCAGCGTTTGCTGGGTGCCCCTCTCTCACATGAGCACACCCTGGCTGATCTGTTGCGCCGGCCGCAAGTCAGTTATGCCCAGCTCATGCAGTTGGCGCAGGGCCGTTTTGACCAGGCCGACTGGTCTGCCTGCGACCGTGTTTCACGTGAAACCGTGATTGAGCAGCTGGAGATTGCAGCCAAATACGAGGGCTACATCCATCGCCAAAAGGAAGAAGTCGCCCGCGCCTCCCATTACGAGAACCTGCCCTTGCCCAGCGACCTCAACTATTTGGACATTTCAGCCCTGAGCATCGAGGTGCGGCAAAAGTTGCACAAGCAACGCCCCGAAACCCTGGGTCAGGCCTCGCGGATTTCTGGGATCACCCCCGCCGCCATCTCCCTGTTGCTCATCCATTTGAAGCGTGCCCGCGCCAAGGGTTTTGAGCGCGCCCCCGACGACACCTCCACCCTCCATCCGGCATGAGCCCCCTTGATGCGGCCGCCCTGGCTGGCCTGAGAGACGAACTCCAGCAGGCCCTGGTGCAGATGGGCGTGACCCTCAATGCCACCCAGGTGGACCAAATCATGGGCCACCTCAGCATGCTGCAAAAGTGGAACCGGGTGCATAACCTCACCGCCATCGACAGCCCCCAAGAGGCCTTGCAGCTTCATGCCCTGGACTGTTTGGCCACCATCCCGGTTTGGCTGCAGCGCCGCCCCGCCCCCGCCAGTCTGCTCGATGTGGGTTCTGGCGCTGGTTTTCCGGCGGTCACTTATGCCATTGCCTGGCCCCAAACCCAGGTTTTGGCGGTGGACTCGGTGGGTAAAAAAGCCGCCTTCATCCAGCAAGTGGCCTCCCAGCTGGGGCTCAAAAACCTCAAGTCCCGCCACGCGCGGGTGCAAGATGTGAAACAAAGCTTTGAGGCCATCACCTGCCGGGCCTTTGCAGCCTTGCCGGATTTGGTGAACTGGACCGACAACCTCCTGGCCAAAGATGGGCGCTGGGTCTGCCTCAAGGGCAAAACCCCACTAGAAGAAATCCAGGCCTTGCCGCCCCATGTTGTGCTGGAGTCGGTGGACCCCGTCACCGTACCCGGCCTGGAGGCTCAACGGTGTCTGGTTTGGCTTCTTAAAGCCTGATGTTTCACGTGAAACTCTGGTTGCTCAGGCCTGTCGCGGTTAAACTGCGTGCTCACGATCTAGCCGTCACCCCATGGACACACTGAACGATTATTTGGCTTTCGTGGTGGCCATATTGGTGTTTTTGGCTATCCCCGGACCCGGCAATTTGGCCCTTTTGACCTCTACCGCCAAGGGCGGTGTGCGTGGCGGCCTGGCTGCGACCCTGGGTGTCATTGCGGGTGACCAGGTGTTGATGTGGTCTGCGGTGGCGGGGCTCTCGGCGGTTTTGCTCACCACCCCCTGGCTGTATGTCTGGGTGCAGTGGTCGGGGGCGGCCTACCTGGCCTGGTTGGGCTGGCGCATGATCCGCGCTCAACCTGGCGATGCCCCGGTTCTTCAACTTCAGGCTGGCCATTACTTTCGGCAGGCTTTGGTCATCACCTTGCTCAATCCAAAAGCCATCGTGTTTTATTTGGCCTTTTTCCCTTTGTTTGTTCGTCAAGACCACCCACACATCCAACTTGTGTTTGTGATCATGGCGGTCACCATCGCTGTGCTGACCTTTTTGTACGGCCTGGTGGTGACCTTGCTGGCCCATCGCTTCTCCACCCGCATGCGCGAGAACACCCGATTGACCCTCTGGTTGAATCGGGTGGCTGGGGTGTTGATGCTGGGTTTTGGTTTGCGTTTGGCGTTGAGCCGTTGATTGGGGAGACACACATGGCCAAGATCTTTTGCGTCGCAAACCAAAAAGGCGGCGTTGGCAAAACCACCACCACCATCAACCTGGCCGCTGGCATGGCTGCGGTGGGTCAGCGGGTCTTGCTGATCGACCTGGACCCCCAGGGCAATGCCACCATGGGCTCGGGCGTGGACAAGCGCCAGCTCGATCTGGGCATTTACGACGTGCTGCTGGGCGAAGCCTCGGTGCGCCAGGCCGCTGTGCCCAGCCAGTGGTCTGACTCGGGCAAAAAAGATCACCCCATCTACCATGTGCTGGGCGCCAACCGCGAGTTGGCCGGTGCCGAGGTCGAGTTGGTCAACCTGCCCCAACGGGAAAAACGCCTCAAGCAAGCCTTGTCGCTGGTGCTCGACAGCTACGACTTTGTCCTCATCGATTGCCCGCCCTCCTTGTCCATGCTCACCCTCAACGGCCTGTGCGCCGCCAATGGGGTGATCGTGCCCATGCAGTGCGAATACTTCGCCCTTGAAGGCCTCACCGACCTGGTCAACACCATCAAACAAGTCCATGCCAAGCTCAACCCCGACTTGCGCATCATTGGCTTGCTGCGCGTGATGTTTGACCCCCGCATCACCTTGCAGCAACAGGTGAGCGAACAGCTCAAGGCCCACTTTGGCGACAAGGTGTTCAATGCCGTCATCCCCCGCAATGTCCGCCTTGCCGAGTCCCCCAGCTTTGGCATGCCCGGTGTGGTGTTTGACCCCAGCGCACGCGGTTCTTTGGCCTACCTGGACTTTGCCCGCGAGCTGGTGAGCCGAGCCCAAACCCTTTAATTTCACTATACAAAATGGCAACCAAAAAAACCAAAGGATTGGGCCGCGGCCTCGAAGCCTTGCTCGGACCCGATGTGAGCGCAGCAAGCGATGCGGGCTCGCCCAGCGAACTGTCTTTAGATGTCCTCGTCCCGGGCGAATATCAGCCGCGCACCCGCATGGACGAGGGCGCCTTGTACGAACTCGCCGAGAGCATTCGCGCGCAAGGCGTGATGCAGCCCTTGCTGGTTCGCCCGCTCAAGAACAAGCCCGGCACCTACGAAATCATCGCGGGCGAGCGCCGCAGCCGAGCCGCCCGACTCGCTGGCCTGACCCAGGTGCCCGTGCTCATCAAGGAGGTGAGCGATCAAAACGCCGCGGCCATGGCCTTGATCGAGAACATGCAGCGCGAGGACCTCAACCCGCTCGAAGAGGCCAAAGGCTTGCAACGCCTGGTCAACGAATTCAAGCTCACCCACGACCAAGCCGCGCAAGCCGTGGGGCGCTCACGCAGCGCCGCGTCCAATCTCTTGCGATTGCTGCAACTCACCAGCGCCGTGCAAGACCTGGTGATGGCGGGCGACCTCGACATGGGTCACGCGCGCGCACTGCTGGGCTTGCAGGAGGCCGAACAAATCAGCGCAGCGCAAACCATCGTCGCGAAAAAACTGTCGGTGCGCGAAGCCGAACAACTCGTCAAGCAATGGGGCCAAAGCCCCAAGGCAAGCACCAGCACCGACAAATCTGGCGATGTGCGCCGTGTCGAAGAAGAGCTGTCCGACTTGCTCACCGCGCGCGTTGAAGTGCGCGCCAAAGGCAAAGGCGCGCGACTCAAGGGCGAGGTGGCCATTGCGTTTTCATCTCTGGACGAACTCAACGGCTTGATTGAGCGCCTGAAAAAAACAGCTTGATTGAGCCGGGTCAACAACCCGGTTTGCACGACGTTATGAACTGAGCTGCATCATGGCCAAAGAACGCATTCACCCCAAAGAGCAACAGGTCGGCTTGCAGCGGCTGTGGCTGGGCGTGGGCGGCGCCAATCTGCTCCTCTTCTATTTCATCCCTGCGCCCATCGACGATGGCCTGCTCAATCTTTTTGCCGGCATCTGGTATTGGTTTTTGTATTTCATGATTGGCCGTTGGCCGGTCAACGTCATCCTCTACTGCGCCATGATCTCCGGGCTGGTTGTGCTCACCTATGTCAGCGCGCAAACCGGCGGCATCAACTCCCCCAAGATGGTCTGGTTCACCCTGTTGCCCGTGGCAGTGCTCACGGTTCAAGGCGCACGCAACGGCTCCATGTGGTTGCTGCTGACCCTGGCCATTGGCATTGGCATGTACATCGGCGTGCAAGCGGGCTGGATCTCGGGCGCGGTGGATCAAAGCACCGACACCATTGGCTGGGCTTTTGCCTTGCTCGTGAGCGTCATGCTCACTCAGCAAGTCGTGGTCAACATCTACGGCCACGTCAACAAGCAACAAATTGCGGAGCTGGAAAACCGCAACGCCGAAGTTGAAAAGGCACAAACCGCCCTGATCCAGGCGCAATCCCACAAAGACGAATTCATTGCCTCCATGGGGCATGAACTGCGCACCCCCATGAATGCCATCTTGGGCCTCAACGGCGTGCTGCAAAAAGAACTCGCCGATCGGCATGAAGACCTGCAACTCGCCGAGCTGATCCGCACCTCCACCGAGCAACTGCTCAAACTCATCAATGACATCTTGCTGCTCTCCCAGCTCGAAGCCGATCGCGTGAGCCTGCGCAAGGAAGCCGCCTCCATCCGGGACAGCGTGCAGCACCTGAGCACCCGCTGGATCCCCGTGGCGCAAAGCAAAGGCCTGGTGCTGGACATGGCCTGCGACGAGAACGTGCCCGAATGGATCAAGCTCGACACCTTGCGCTTTGAACAAATCCTCGAACAACTGCTCGACAACGCCCTCAAGTTCACGCCCCAGGGCTTTGTGTCGGTTCGGGTGAGCGCAAGCCATGGGCTCATGCGCGTGGATGTGCAAGACACCGGCCCCGGCATTCGCAAGGACAAGCTCACCACCATCTTTGACCGCTTTGAACAGGCCGATGTGCACACCAACCGCACCCATGGCGGCACTGGCATTGGCTTGGCCATTTGCAGCCGCCTGGTGGGCTTGCTGGGCGGGCAATTGCAAGTGCAAAGCGAAACCGGGCGTGGCGCCCACTTCTGGTTTGAATGGCCCGAGGAGCGCGCGAGCGCACCCGCGCCAGCGCACACCCAAGCCGAACAAGACCTCCAGGCGCCCCACTTTCTGGTGGTGGACGACAACGCCGTCAACCGCAAGCTCACCCTCAAGGCCTTGATCGCCCTGTGGCCCCATGCCCAAGTTGCCGTCGCCAGTGGTGGCGAAGAAGCCCTCAGCTGGCTGGAGCAGCATGAGGTGGACGTGGTCTTGCTCGACCGCGTGATGCCGCAAATAGACGGCCTGGAAACCGCACGACGCATTCGCGCCAGCCACCAATCGAACGTGGCCAACGTGGCCATCCTTGGCCTCACCGCCTACGAAGACACCGACGACAACTCGCAGTGCCTCAAGGCCGGCATGAACGATGTGGCCACCAAACCCATCACCCCCGAGGCGCTCAAAAAGAAAATCTTGCAAGTGCTGCAACGGGTGGCGGCCGCCACCCCTTCATCACCCGAGGGCGCAGCATGATCCGCTGGCTTCAATCGCACCTCAAAGGCCCCATTTGGCAGGACCGCCGCCGCGTCTACGCCATCGTGGTCAACGTCATGGCCCAGGTCACCGGTTTCATTGCTGGGCTCATGACGCCCTCCTCCCAGGGGGCATGGCTGGTGTGGTCGTTTTGCATTCCCTACACCTACTTGCTGTACTGCCACATCCGGGGCAACAACTTCAAGCGCTACACCATGTGGGGCGGCATCATTGGGCTGCTCTACCTCT
>JACCDJ011557716.1_pt1 | contig 32587 bp, 44 predicted proteins | sample 7444481 | NCBI WGS metagenome assembly JACCDJ01 (sample SAMN15323435, study PRJNA562643) | freshwater metagenome | isolation source: river surface water | place: USA:Blue River Watershed | collected 2017-08-15 | reverse complement strand
TCTTTGTAGGTTTACCACCTTTGGTTACCTCTACACTATATTGTTCTTCAGCTGGATTGTGCTCCCAATACTGAACATAAGTGCGTTTGTTTAAATACATGTCTAATCCCATAATTTTAAGTTTTAAAGTTTATAATTATTTTTTTGTTACATAATTGATTCCATCGATACCAATCGTATCACATAATGCGATAAATCGTTCAATACTTCTAATGTCAACACTACTCAATTTAGATTTGTTTTTATCCAACATAATAGTATTTCTTTCAGCCAATGAAACCCAATAATCGGATGGTCTATCAAACAACTCATTCAAATTTTTATACTTCCATGCACCACCATTATCTTCGGTCAAACCCCAAATGATACCATCAGCGGCTGTACCACCATTATCAACTGGCACACAATGTAAACCTGCCATTGTTTTTCTAGTGTCCGAAAAGTTTACTGTTAATAATTCATTACTGATATGTGAATAACATTTGAAAACCATACTCCATTCATTGTTACGAATGATATTAATGATTGCATCTTTCTGATGTTTCACTTCTCTATCAAATCCCTTTTCAGATTTGTTTTTGTTTTGTAATTTTTTAACAACTTCTTTTATAGCAGGCTCCCATATGTATTCAAATCTGGCATCCCAACTTGTGTATCCACCATTAGCAAATTCATCAAACAATGTAGTGTTTGTATCATAATCACCTTCCAATTGCTCTATGATTTTATCAATTAAAAGTGCTTTGATTTTTAATATATTGGTATCGTTTGCTCTAGCTAATGCTTCTGGGTATAATTTATTCAATGCCAAAATAACATATGAAATATACATACCAAAATCATCTTTGAATGGTCTAATATCTTCCCAAGCAGTAAATGATTTCATATTAGATGCACTAATCATAGTTCTTAATTTACTACGAATAGCATCCCATCCACCTTCTTGGATAAGTTTCATTTTACGAACATGCTCAACCATATCGGAATACGATACCTCACTTGCTAACTTATCATAAGCTTTGTACCAAAATCTACCAATTTCACTATGCTCATGCTTAGCGAATTGAGAGAAGTATTTATTGTAATCATATACATTTGGTAACCCATCAGTCAATATCAATCCACCATATGTAGTGTAAAATGGTATATCCGTTTCCGTTTTCTTTTTACCATTGTTATAGTTTCTAAACAATCTATCAGCTTTATCCGATGCATCACATCCAATTCCAACTACATTAGCAAACACATTACTTTGTAATGAATCTCCCATAAATGTATCCTTATAAGCATCAAGTGCTTTTATTGGAGCTTTGTAAAAGTTATGAGGTATCCAAGCGTTTTGCTGTAAATTGGCGTTTTGTTGGTCTTTAATATGTTGTCTAGTTGTAAATGTGTTTATTTCAAAATTAATACGCGTATTATTGAAATACACTTTCATACCAGTCAATCTGATAATATCATCCAACGAATACTTTTGTAATCTACCTTGCTCACTCAATCCATCTAACCAATTTTGAATGGAATTATAAAATTCTTCAGTACCATCTAATTCGTAATTATCCGATATATCATTTAATATCAATTCAATATTGGAAGCAGTTACTTTTTTTATATTACGATAATGTCCAAACAATAATGACATCATAGTACCATCATCTGATATGTATAACATCTCACCTTTGTTTGGTATGTATGATAATTGTAAATGTGATTTTCTACTGATACCATCGATATATCTAATAGCATGACTGAACTTACCTTCAAATGATTTTTGAGAATCAAGTTCTTCTTCTCTATTCATTGCATTTGAAATGTAAAGTTCATCTATTAATGTTTCGATTTCTCCAAAACTAATAACTCCAAATACTTTGGAATCTCTTTTTGATAAAAAGCTTTTGTTAAAGTGTAATAGATTTACAATCTCCTTAATATCACCGGCCAATGCAGCTTGTGATAATTTGAATGTAATCTCTGCTAATTTTGGATTCATAATTTCAATTGTTTCTTTCATTTTTTAAGTTTTAAGTTTTATCTGATTGTTTTACAATATACGAATAATTTTTGATAATTCAAAATGAAAAAAGGGGAAATTGCTTTCCCCTCTCTCCCACCATTAAACTACCACTACCACACGATAGTATCTTCATTTTGCTCATCCTTTACCTCATTGAAGAGTTTCTCATCGGAATCACTTTTAATATATTTCTGAACTAATTGTTTCATAAACACACGCTCTGAATCTAAACCTCCATCATTAGAGAAGTAAGGTAAGATAGCGATATCAGCTGCCTCCATCAATGTGAATCCATCGTAGATTAAACCGGCCGCCTCAACATTAGCACGAGTCGATACGATTGTTGATACCTTACTGGCATCAGTCTTAACTAACTCACGCGTAGTAGAAGCAATTTCTGCCAGAGCGTTTAATGAATACTCATCAGCTTCTGGGTAGATAAGTTTTAATAACTCAAACTCAGCGTTCTTATCTAACAAGTCCATTTCGATTTGAACGAATCGGTCCATCATCGCACGGTCCATAATACGAGTCGAAGTGTAGTCATTACCGATGTTAGCGGTAGCGATGAATGTAACACCACTTGCTACCTTAACGATTGGTGAACCTTCAGCCTCATCTAATCGTAGGTAACGCTGTCCGGCATCTAACACAGTCATTAAGATGTTCCAAGCTTCTGGATGAGCACGAGATAACTCATCTAATAAGATGATTGAGTTAGGAGTTTTAATCGCCTTAACGAATGCTGATTCACTAAAGAATGTACCCTTAACTTTATCGAAGTGAGTATTACCGATTAAGGTTGCTCTCGGGTCCTGCGTAGCACCCAAGTTGAAGTAGAAATCAGGTCGGTTAAGTGATTTAACTAATGATTGAGCTGCCAATGTTTTACCACAACCGGTCGGTCCAACCATCATAATGTTCTTACCACGAACTGCTGAACGAAGTAAGTATTTCCACTTTAACTCATCCATAAATAAACCTTTCGGTTTGAATTCATAACCCTTCTCGTGGATGAAAGTTTTAAGAGCCTCATGTGTTTCGAATGCTTCATGCACCGATTCAGCACTAATTTCTGGAGTTTGATGAGCCAGTTTTTTGAACTCATCCATCTCAACTAATTTGTAGGTCAACTTACCGGTCTTACCGATATAACCCTGAATAGCTTTGTTATCAGCTAAGGCGTTCTTCATACGCCCTTTAGTAATTCCGGCAACCTTTGTTAAGGTTGTATCATCCGTAGTCAACATAGCGAATGTACGACCGACTTGAATTACTTTGTAGATTTCGTTGGTAAAACCAACATTTAAATCTTTCTTACTTTTGTTTACTTTGGTAGTAGCCATAATGGTATAATTTAATGTTTAAAGTTTAAAATTGAACAATGGGATAGTGTTACCCTCAATGTTTACACAATATACGAAGAAAATCGCAAATTGCCAAATATTTGTTTAATTATTTTCAAAATATTTTTAGTTGGGTGATTATCAATGAGTTATGTGTCTCAAAAAACCCTAATTTATAACTGATTGATTAGTAATGAATTGTGAAATGGGGGATTTTCACCCCCAAATCACGGGCTTTCCGAGCCATTATTTTTGTAGGAATAGTTCGTTCATTGTTTTGGCAACCTCAAACATATTCTCCACATTAACCGATTTAGCATCCTTACCATAACATTGTTCGAAGATTTTCCAAGATGAAGTTTGTTTGATTCTTTCATCTGAATAATCACTAATGAAGTAAGATAAGGTATTGATACCGGCTTCTTGCATTTTCTTAATCTGCTTTCTAGTGTGTTTAGCTGCTGCCTCACCACGATAGTAGATATCATCACCACCATTGTTAATAGAGTAGCAAGGTTCACCATCGGAGAAGTTTAAGAAGTATGAATCCGATTCATTGTTTGATGGAATCAATTGCTTCTGAATTGCTTCGAAACACAAACCTTCCGGCGTAGTATTGTTAGCTCGTAAGATACTCATATACTTACAAAATTGTTTGAAGTTAGATTTACGAGAATCATATACAACAGCGATGTAAGGTAAAGAACGAGAACCACTATCAGTAGAACGAATCGATACCTGAACATTGATGTTACGAGCCATTTCACAAGCCTTAACAATCGCCACAGTCGAAGTGATTGCTTTTCTTAACTTATCACCACTCATTGAGCCAGAATAATCAATAGAGATGTGTAAGTTAGCTTTCTTATATTGGTCAACATCACGAGTGTAAAATACATTCTCATTATCGTATCCTAATGAAGCAATCATTCTACCATCAATCTTACCCTTTGTAAGACGAGAGTAAATAGTTTCACGACTCTCATTACGAACCTGCAATTTCTTACCTAACAATGTACCCAATGTAACACCTTTACGAACCTCATTTTCAGCCCAACGATGAGCTTCTTTAGTTTTCCAATCAATAGAACTGAATGGGAATTCCTGGTCGTTAATTAATGAATCAGTAAGATTCTTAACCACAATACAATCCACACCCTTACCGATACGATTACCATATTGGTCCTCATAATCGTTACCAACACGAACTAATTCAGTATCAGAAGCGGCAATGTTATCCAATTTCTCAATCTCACCTTTTTGAAGTTTTTTCTTTTTAAGATTATCGTTTAAGAAATCCTTCTGCTTTTTGAACTTTTTAGCCAATTGTTGTTGAGCTGATTTGCTCATAGTATCTTTACCTTTGGCATCACCGGCAGTTGGAGCTGAATCTGAATTAGAATCGGAATCAGTTTGTTCACCTTCGATACCTTCCGAACTGGCATTCATACCACCTTGCTCATCAGATTTCTCATCACCGGCTTGTCCACCACCCTGTCCTTCAGTTGATTCCTCATCTTGCTCACCATTGGATTCACCATCGGATGATTGTTCTTTGTTCAAATCACCTTCACCACTCATAGGTACATATTTAAGAATCTCAGCTACCACATCGATTGCCAACATAAAAGCATCTTCGGTATTCTTTAATCGTTTGATATCGTTTAAGTTAATCATACGATAGATAGCTCGTAACGCTTTCAGCTTACTCAAATCAGTTTTCTCATTGTGTAAGTTAATGATACGGAACATATAAGATTCGAAATCCTCATTAGTGTATTCATCTGAAGCGATACCTTTGGTAATCATCTTATCATTGAAGTAGTGGTCGTACATAGATGTGTAATACTCTCTATAACCTGGCGCTGAAGTGAAGATATGATAGTCAATTCTACGGTCCTCAATCCAATTGGTCAAACCACCAATCAAATCCTTAACCTCTCTAGTCAATTTACCTTTAGAACCAATCTTACCGGTAGGTACATACATTTCGTAAAACCCTTTGTGGTATTTGAATGTAGATATGTTACCAATAATAGTGTTAAGGATTTTATCATCAGTCCATTCTATTGGTTGATTATCACGCTTAGCCATCTCATTGGCATATCGGGCTTTTTGATAAGTGTAATTTACACTATCATATACTCTACCCATCTCTTCTAACAATTTGAAGTCAGAAAGTAAGATGTGAGAACCTTCGTGCAATGCTAAACCAACGGAAACATCAAAGTTATCATCCACATCGGCGGAAAGAATAACTCTCTCACCATCAGTTTTGGAATCTGATTTACTGGCAAAAGTAACAGGAATGTTTTTTTGTGTTACGATACTAACGAAGTTAGCGATAGCTCTTCGAGTAGCAGATAACTTATAAAGGTCATTTGTTTTCTTAAATGCCTTTAGAGTATCAGAATCTAAATCTGAATACTGGTCTAAATAATCGTATGATGTATTGTAATCATCATACCAAAAGGAACTAGCGGATTTCTTTGAATCACTACCCTTAAATTTGTTGAAAAAACTCATAGCTCGGAAATTTATGTGTTTGTTAAATAGTTAATCACTCAATTGTTTCACAATATACGAAGAAAATCGCAAATTGCCAAACATTTATTGAATTATTTTTAAAAAAAGTTGTAAATCATTGAAAATCAATTAATTAGACATAAAAAAAGACCTACATTTGTAAGTCTTTGATTATCAATTAGTTATGAAATATCTCTAAAATTGGAAATCTTCATCACTTTTTAATCCTTTTGGGACCTGTGTTTGTGGTTTGTTACCAACAACTGTAATTTTAGTTTGTGGTTGCTGATTATTTTGTTGCTCTTTCAACAAATCTCTAATTTCTTCTAATAAAGATTTAATCATTGTAAATTGTTCCAATTCCATACTATTCGGTTTCGTTATTTAAATATTCATCAAATTGCTTTCCAGCTTTGGGATTAACTTCATATAAATGCTCCAATGCTAATTCATATCTACCATTTATATTTTGTGCGCTGAATAATTCAGTTCTCAAAGAATCCATTTCGTTGTTTATGTTTACATCATCTGCTAAAGGTGCTACCTTTTCAATGAATTGTGTTTTTTCTTTTAATTCTTTTATTTCACTATTCTGCATATAAATTACACCTAAAAGTGCAATCGCAGTTCCCAACCTTAATATTGGATTGATGAATTTTTTCATATGATTGATTTTTTATTTATAAATATATCCCAATCCAACATTACTTCATTTACAAATTTATTCCAATAGTAATAAGTTGGATGAGATGTTTCCCTAAATGTACCTTTTTGCATTTTATCTTTTGCAGTATATATTGAAATTCGATGTGTATTATCATTAACCATATATGCCATATCAGGGCTAACATCCTCTACATATAAAGCTATATAATCACTATCTCCCTCTTTGTATTCATTGTTTTTATATATCCATTCAAAAAATCCACCATGCGATATATTTTCATCTGAATAAAACCACATATTATCCAAATCTAACATTTGAAATAAATCGTAAATGTATTCATCCGATTTTACATATCCAAAAGGTTCTTTTTTTGGTAGCTTCTTATCTATAAAAAAAGATTTAAAATAGGTATCCGAGTTTGTATAATCTATATCAAAGAATGGGAATATAGGTGATGAAAATAAATCCATCATTTTAAATATTTTATATGGAATGTTATGTACTTTACAAAAGTTTTGCAACAATATTAAATGGATTAATGAATTTATGGTACAATTTTCGTTCGAATATAAATGTTTAGAATAAGCTTTACCCATATCCATTATAACATCGCAATCCGTATATGTTTTGCTATTTATTTGAGCCATTCCACCCATTTGTAAGAAGCCGGATTTATTATCTTTAAAAAGATAATTATTTGTTATTGGCCATTCTACATTCTCTTTTATCTTTTTAAATTTGCGTACTTCATCGGATAAATACAAATGCTGTCTTTCAAAATCGGTAGCTTGTAGTATTACTGAAAAATTGTTATTACCTTCTCTCAACAATCTAGAAGCAATTGACATTATAGATAACACAGACCCTGCTACCGAATTACTCATTAATCCGGCATTGTAAACTTTATTACCAAAATTTCTATGAATAGCTTCCGGATATGAACCATTGTAGAAAAATTTATCAGCCGGTGGAGTATATCCATCTAAAACTCTTTCAGGTAATAACTTCCTAAAACTTGTGTGCGAACACCCAGCGCAAATTATATCTCTTTTAATATCCGGCATTAAAATTCTCCTTCAGTATGTGCTTTGTTATCATCCCATTCTCCAAATAAATCATCACCTTTGTAATCAGGATGATTTTTTTGCATATAATCGATACCCTCAACCCATCTCCAAGAAACAATACCAATAAAAATTAAAATTACACCAAATGCAATTATATATTCCATATTACTTATCTTTTAATCTTCCAGCTCCCTTATACGCTCTTTTGTATCGGGGTTCATTTAAACTACTTACCTTAACACCTTCTATTTTATTAGATGCATGTACAAAGTATGTATTACCTATGTATAACCCACAATGCCAACCTGATGGGGATTGTGTACTTCTGAAGAATACCAAATCACCTAATTGTAAACTATCCTTCTTAATTCTTTCGGTTTGATTCCATTGTTTATATGCTACATTTGCTAAATGTTTACCATATACATCCATATACAAACGCTTTGTGAATTGTGAACAATCGATACCTCTTTCAGTACTACCACCTAATTTATATGGCTTTCTCATCCAATGAGCCATAAAGTTATTTAATGTAGTATCGGATGTAATTACATCATTGAATCCATTTTCTGCTGTTTGTGCATTTACAAAATGTGCCCATAGCATACACACCCACAATATTATTACTCTTTTCATACTATCTATTTTAATCCCACCATCCTCTCATATCAGAACCATTGTACCAATTATCCCATGCCGATTCTATTTCATTTTTTGGAAGAGTTTTTGTATATTTTTTAAAATCTAAATACGATTGTCCTTTAAATATATTCCAAAGTTCTCTCCACTCTCTATCATCAATTGTAGATGCTAATTTGAATACTTTTCTATTATGTTCTCTTTCTTCTTTAGTATCACTATCAATTAATTTATAAGTACCCTCTTCAGTTTGTTCAAATTCCATAGGTTTCAAATACAATTCACCCAATTCCTTTTCAGCTTGAGCAACATAGTTATCATTCAAACGATTATCTAATAACTGAATTGCTCTACGAATTTTAGCAACCTTCTTATCTCTAGTTTCAGATACTTCAATTCCTTTTACTGATAATTCCTTTTCCATAATTACCAATGAACGATGTAGCATCTCTAATGTATAGCGATAATCCCACCATTGATGTGAATATAACTCTTTACGGAATTTCCAAATATTTCCAATAAATGTTGGTATTCCTCTTACTATAAATGCCCATACTTTCCATAATTTGGTTTCATACCAAACTAATCTTTTTACACTCTCAAAGAATGTTTCTTTAAATTCTACTTTCATAATTAATGTTTTGAACGTCCTCTACCCAGTTTCTCTAACTCATCGTATGACCCGCTCTTTTTTGTTTTGTTAATAATATTTCCTTTACCATCCATTAAAGGTGCTCTCCAAAATTCGAATATCACCCAACCTAATACGATGCCATATATTGCACCTCCAATTAACCATCCCATAACTTATTTTTTTACTTTTAAAATATCAAATGTTGCATTATAGTATATTCTCAATTGGTCAGTTCTATAATGTCTAACTATACCATCATCACATAAAACTACACACCAAATATCATTTTCAAATGTACCACCATTAACTACATATATAGCATACCCCTCTTTATCATTTTCTACTACTACTGGTATTGGTTTTCTAAATTCTAGCATTACATTAAAAATTCAATTTCTCTCGTCAAAAAATTATAATCAAATGTGATTGGTTGATTATATACTTCATATCTTAAATTACAACTACATCCGTTAAATGTATATATATCACCCCATTCATCTTTGTAAGGTATTACTCCGTAACCATATGCTTCGTGAATGTGACCTGCAAAGTGTAAATGTGGTTTTACTTCCTGTAATCTATGATACAAATCTTCACATCCTACATTTTGATTTGTATTTGCAGTTTTATCATTGTAACCATAAATAGGTCCGTGAGTAATTACAATATCAGTATCTTCTGGTATCTGATTCCACATTTGTGCTGAATCATATCCTCTATCCACATTGAATGCCCATCCATATCCAAATGTTGCAGAATAAGGTGAACCCCACATTTTTATACCATCCAATATCACATAATTATTTTCTAAATAGAATACATTTGATGCCAAATCGATAGCCAACATATCATTTAACCATTCTGGTTTACCTTCTACTGGGACATGTGTATTACCTTCAGTTTCCCATACTGAACGCTTACCATCAAAATAATCAATCTTACTTTGCATTAACTTTTCAGAATCAAAAGACATATCGTGATTACCGGCAATAAAAATTTTATGAGTATAGTTATCAATTGAATTAAACCAATCAATAAATCCTCCAACTTCACGCTTTCTACCTAATGAAGAAATATCCCCACTATGAATAAGGATATCACCACCTGGCAATTTACCATTAAGTTGTTTGTGTTTATTATGTGTATCGCTAATGTGCGTTATTCTCTTCTTCATAACTAATTTCTTTGTTACCTACTATTTGGTAGGCTTCTAATAACAATTCCAATGCTGAATCTAATTTATTTTGAATATCAGGTTCATTTTCTGATAATGGATGATTTAGTATGTGGTCATCAATAGTACAACATACAATATGAATTCTATCCATTAATTCTAAATAATGACCTTTATTAATCGAATTCTTTTTTTGTTTCTTTGATGACATCTGATACTGATTTGTTTGGATTTTCTTTAGCGTGTCTAACTAATCTGATTATAAACTCTGCTAATTGTTTTTTCTTGTCTATCTTCTTAATCAACTCTATAAGAGTATCCAAATCTTCATAGAACTTACCCATTATTTTCTAATTTTGATTTATGTAATGATATATACTTTTTATAATCAACCTGAACCAATGAAGTTTCATCGACTGGGTCTATAACTAATATTTCAATACTACCATCCAATCTAACACCTATACCACTAAACCCAAATCCTTCACATATGATTGGTTTATAGTGTCCTTTAGGTATTGTTTCTGCTATTTCCTCTATATCGAAATCCCAAGGGAATTCCTGGTCATATAGTTCAGCCCATTGTTTACTAAATTCTGCCATAGTGTTTGTATTTACAAATTTATTGCTGTGATGGGAGGATTCGAACCGTCCACGATGCGATTCAGTTAATAACATCCGCCGGCCGGCTTGGTGGTCTACCCCATATTACTAACCTATTTCGTGCTCATCACCCCCGAGACAGGAGGGCTTGTCTGCCAGATTTGCACAGCGTACAAATCATTTTTCAACACATCACAATATGCGGAAAGACAGGGATTCGAACCCCAGAACCTGTTACAGTTGCCGGTTTTCAAGACCGGTGCATTCAACCACTCTGCCATCTTTCCTTTATTCTAATAGATATTATCTTCTTTCGAAATACCAAAATCTATTTTTTCTTGTCTCCTTTTAGCTTCTTCTGCTTCCCTTACCATTCGTATCCAAGTTATAGATACATCGATAGGAGCAAGAACCCAAGCCATAACTAACACCATAATTGAATCCAATTCAGGTGATGTACCATAATCTACACCTCTTTTTTTATATTTCTTATTCAACTGATAGAAACAATAGATAATGCAGATAATGTAATAAATAACTAATGCGTTCATAACTTTTAATTTTTATAAAGATAAGATAATTTTTTGATATTACCAAATCTTTTTGTGGACCAGCCTGGGCTCGAACCAGGGACCTACTGATTATGAGTCAGGCGCTCTAACCGACTGAGCTACAAGTCCAATGCGGTGCCGGTGGTGGGGTTGGTTACCCACACGCAGTCCTTTTCGGTTACTGCACCACTTCGAATCAGGCACGTCTAATGGTTGTACTTCCCATCTTTCCGCCACACCGGCATATAAGTTTAACGTGATTCGGAAAGGATTCGAACCTTTGACCTACTCTTTAGAAGAGAGTTGCTCTATCCAGCTGAGCTACCGAACCATATGCGGGATGTACGGGATTCGAACCCGTGACCTCCACCGTGACAGGGTGGCATTGTAACCAACTCTACTAACATCCCAATTACACTATCGTTCTTCAACTATTGTTTATTTTTTAGTTGATAATTTATTTTCTAATTTGTCTAATCTTGAATCTAATGTTGAAAACACGCTATTACCGAGTTCTTCCATTCTTCGATTCGTATCTGATATTTCAGTTTCAATTGTTCTGAAAATATGAGATTCCAAGTGCTCTATTTGTCTTTCTATTTTCCTTACCTTAACGAATGATATAACTGCGACTACCGATAATCCGATAACCACAACCAATGCAATCCCTAAAATGAATGATAATATATCCATAATTTGTTTTCTCCTATATGCCAAAGAACGATAGTGTGAGCCTCCGGTCGGAATCGAACCAACGACCTACTGATTACAAATCAGTTGCTCTACCAGCTGAGCTACGGAGGCGATTTAGGAAAGTAGAAGATGGGTGCGTGGACATCTACTTTTACGATTGGCGTTTCTAACCGATTTGGCTCGTATGAGCAAATTCCAATCAACCTATAATGGTAGTAAGGGAAATGTACCAGCCACCGCTTCTCCCTTACCTATACATACACTAACGGCTAAATGTGACTGACCGATTGTGATGTATGTGTTGTACTCCGTAGGGGTTTCGAACCCCTAATCTCCTCCGTGAAAGGGAGGCGACTTAACCGTTTGTCCAACGGAGCTTATTATCTATTATTTCAAAGAACATTACAAATATACAGAAAGTTTTTTATAAAAACAACTAATTCTATATATTTTTTTATTGGGGTGATTAATGGGATTCGAACCCATACTATTAGTACCACAAACTAGCGTGCTGACCATTAACACTATAAACACCATATTTTGTATATTATATTATACATTTACCCCAATTACATCGGTTTTGTATAATATATTATACAGTTTGCACCCCCTGAAAGATTCGAACTTCCATCTGCGGTTTTGGAGACCGATATGCTACCATTGCACCAAAGAGATGTTTGTTGGTAGTGCGGGATTCGAACCTGCCACCTTCTCGGTATCAGCGAGATGCTCTAACCAAATGAGCTAACTACCACTATGAGGGGAATGATGGATTCGAACCATCGACCAATAGATTAACAGTCTATTGCTCTACCGCTGAGCTAATTCCCCAAAACAAAAAAACCCCCTAACTTTGTAAGTCAGAGGGGTTATATAATTCAAATGTTATCTACATTTATCCTTTAGTATCATCCTCTAACAAAGCACAATTTCTTTCCCAAATTAAATTGGAATTAATCGAAATCGTATGTGTTAAAGATGTTCTCATTGTTAATATATATCTAATATTTAAAAAATGGTAATTTAATTTCAAAATACGCCATCCAAGTCATGCTCTGGTTAGTACAAGCCTCATCAAATTACCTTTGAGCGGTGCGAAGGTTTTGCTCCCCCTCCTCCTATCTGGAATGATAGGCGTGCTACTATTACACCAATACCGCTTATAAAAATAAGGATGAGAATACTCCATATTGTGAACCAGCTTTCGAAAGATTATTGTTTCCTTTCTTTTCCACTCCCTTTTGAGAAGTACCAATTCAATGTGGGTTAGTAATGCCAACCACTCATAGAGTTTCAAACTACTCTCTTCCTACTTATTTTCTTCAACCCTGCCGAGCTGATTCACACTTGCGATGTTAGAAACCTTTCAAAAGAATCACAGACCTCTTGCGGAGGTATCGTGGCAGGGAACAACTCCCTACTATGTACACACCTTTCATCTGAAACTGGTAAACACTCTTGCTTAATTTGATTTATAAGTTTGCACCATATAGCAAATTGAGTTTTGGTTTGTAGATGTTTTCAGGTAGTGGTTTACCATAAGCTCCGTTATCTTTTGAACAACAGAATACTTTACTACCCGATGTGATATCCCTATCACCATACTTCAAGTCATCTTCAATAGAAAGGATTGGTGTCCAATTCTAAAGGATAGTAACAGCACCACCTGTACACAGTCTTATCTTACATCCTTTCGGATAGCTTGATTATCAAGACCACTTTGGTATTGAATAACGCAATGATAAGGAGAGATTAAGTCCTTACTTCTTACAATAATTCTATGAGTTATTCTTATTAGTGTTCCCACCTCAACTGAACAATCTACGGTTGCTCAGTCATTCCGGCTCTTCAATGATAGTGTTACCCCCACCTACAAAGTCAAAATGATATCTCACTTGCCTACTCAAGCTCATACCCCATCTTTTAAAACGGGATACAAACCGCAAACACATTAACCAATGTATTCACTTTATCCTACTTTCGTAGTTTATTTGACGACCATAGGCGGCCGTTTGTTTACTATGTAGAACGAATCTACTATGTAAAGAAATTCATTATTTTAAAGAACATTTTTAATTTGAATACCGAGTATCTTTCATCACCTATTGGTTTCAAACTTAAATCAAAGATACGAAAAGTTTTTCAAATTTCCTAATCTTTTTTTAATTTTTTTTTGTTGTTGAGTAGTGGGGTGATATTTCTATCTCTAGGGCCCTCTTAACGCTGGACTTCTCCACACCAACATACTTACCTCAAATCAACAATACAAATATACGAAACATTTTTCATATATCCAAATAATTTTTCAATTATTTTTTCTTTGGTTGCGCAGGAAGGAATCGAACCTCCATCTCTGGGTTATGAGCCCTGTATGCTACCTTTACACCACCGCACGATATTAATTAAAGAACTTTTACAAAATGAATTAGTGGTGTCCGGCTTTCTTCCCAATTGGATTGGTCACTCATTCGGTTTTATTAGATGATGGCTTCAACCACTATCTCATTTTGTTATACAAATATACGGAAACTTTTTAACATTTCCAAATTTATTTTAATTTATATGATAATCCTAAACCAGCGGCGAATTGAGAACCTACAATATTTCCAATCATCCACAGTTTCATATCTTTTGATTTTAAAGGATTGAATCCTAAAAAAGCATTTAATCTATTTCCACCTGTTGTAGGTTGTACACCTGCTCCCACCATCCACTTATCAGCTGCTATTGTTCTTATAATGCCATACTTTAAATTTGAAGATAAAGTACCACTATGTGGGCTTGCAAGATTTTGTTCGTTATAGGGTGCTCCTGCATATATACCCCAACCATTTTTTATGTAACCTGCTGTTACATAACCATCAAGCGATTTGTTAGTTGCCGATGCAAATAACTCCTGTCCTTTTGCATTAATACTTATTCCGAGTATTAAAGCGATTGCTATAATTTTTTTCATTTTTGTTTTTGAGTAATCGACTCAAGGGAATCCTCATGAGCCCATATTTCTTTCAGTTTGGCAACTTTTTCTATTTTTTCAATTTTTGTTTTAAGGTTGCCAATGTTCTTTTTGTATTTTTCTATTTTAAGACTCTTACTAGCAAAATCTTCTTCAATCACTTCTGTTAATTGAATCTTTCTTTCCAAAGATTTTATTTCGCTACGAACCTTACCTATCGAAACCTTCTCATTTGTAAGTGAAGGGTCAATAGTGAGACCAATGCCGTTAAAAAATAAAAGTAGGGGTATTGTAAACTTTTCTATCATATTTTTTAGTAACCGTATATAAATATATATAAACTTTTTTGAGAAAACAAAAACTATTTTTTCAATGCAGTTTTAATCATAGTTTTAGCTGCTTGTTTTACTTTGTGGTCATCATCATATTTTAATGCCGATTTAACCTTAATCATTTTACCCGTATCTGGATTCTTAACAGTTTTATCTAATATTCCTTTAGGTAATAGAGATTTCAATTTCATATCATCTTTTTTAGGTTCTGATTTAGGTTCAGCTTCAGGTTCAAATGTGAATACCTTACCACCTTTCATTTTAGAATAACCTTGAGCTACTTTGCCAGGTGCAAATTTACCTATGTTAAATGATTCGCCTGATTTTGAATCAATAAATGTTGCTTCACCTTTTGATTTAGCTTCTTCATCAGCGAATAGTACACTATCTTGTTGATACTTCTTACCCAATGACTGAATGTGTTCCTTTGATATGTTAGGTATAAACAAAGATTTTTCTTCAGTTGGTACTTTCATATCATCTGGACAATCTTTGTATTCAGTATTTGGTTGTCTACATTCCTGCCACATACCATCGACATGTACAAATCCATATCCTAATTTACGCAAATCGTTTTCTAACTCTTTGTTTCTTTGTTTGTTTTCAGCAGGTGTCAATTCACCTCTACTAGCAGTTACCACTCCCCAATTTTTCATTTTAGGATTAGAAACTACGTGTTGATATATTCTACCTAAAGATGCTTCGTTTAAATCGTATCTACCTGCTTTTATCATTTTTTAATCAAATTTGCGTTTTTTAATGCAGTTGCCATTGTTACCCATTGTTTACCAATCGGGTTATACAATCTTGCTCTAATGAATCCATCAACTGCTTTCTGAATATCATCGGTTATATTGTTACCATCTTTAGTATTATCTATGATACGGAAATTACCACTAAATAGAGTTTGAAATGCTCCCAAATTGTGCTGGCATTCTTTCCATATTTCATTAACCAAACTTTCAGGTAAACTTCTGCTCCTTTTTGCGTTACGAGCTTGAGCTACTTCTAATGATGTATTTACAAATACCATATATGTATCATATCCTAATTCTTCTGCTCTTTGTTTTTGCTTTTTGATTTTAGCAACATCATCGCCAGTTCCATCAATAATCATACCCAATCTACCTTCTTCATAAAATGCTTTAGTTTTTTGAGTAATACTTTTACCGATTTCTCTCGGACCTTCCTTTGATTTAGTAATATAATCCCAAAGGTCAGGTTGTTCTTTTTCAATCTTACCTAAATCTTTTGGGTCAATACCACTCTTTTTTAATTGTGCTTCAAATGCAGTATCGGAGTTTATCATCTTCAACCCACTAGCTGAAAATGATGCTATACCTTGCACACCAAATAAATCTCCGGCAACTTTAGATTTACCACTACCAGGTCCTCCTGCTAAAAATACGCATTTAAGAATACCGGGGTCGTATACACCTTCATTTAATACTGATGGATTTAATAAATCTTTTAATTTTATCATCTTGCTTCAAATTTTTCTATAATTTTAATAGCAGCTTCACAATGTTTAACTACTTCTCTACTATATGGTTTAATATTAAGAATTACATCTTTAAGATTATCTATTGCACTTTCTCTTGTCATAGCGTGCATTGTTGCTTCTTTAAGTGGTTCTTTCTTTAATAGTTCTTTTAGTTTCATTATTGTATGTATGCGTTTAATTCATAAGAATTTCTCATTCCATATACTTGAATGTGAAGTTGTTTTCTAGAAGGTTTTCCATCTTTTGATAATTCAATACTGAATTTGTTTGTTTTACCTTCCGATGGTTTACGAGGACCCATTCCAATTTTTGTAAACGAATCATCATCGTTTATCTCATACCCTTTCTTTTCTGCATATTCTCTAGCTGCGTTGATAGCTGATGTATATGATTTATGGTATACTTCGTAATCCGATTTTGCTTCTTTTATCAGAGATGCTAACTTTATCATATTAATTTGGTTTTCCGTATATTCTTTTAGTTATTCGTTTATCCACTTTTGATAGTGAACGAGTATAATATCCATCCCCAACCATTTGCACCTTTTTAGTAGGTCCAACAATTGCTTGGATTAATTTTTCATCTCTAACAACGGGTGCTCCTGAAGATTTAAGAATATCTTCCATCTTCAAACTAGCTTCCAAAAACCATCCACTTGTCTTACACAATTCGATAACTTTCTTAACTACATCCGATTTTGCACTTTTCATATTGTTAGTACCCAATAAAGCAATTTTATTACCAAATTGAGTTTTCTTATAAACAATAAAAGCATCCGGCAAATGGTCTTTATCAACATCGATAAGAGCAGTTGCAGAATACTTTGATTGCATTTCTCTCCAGCTACTAGCAGATAAATCCATACCTGCATTTAGGTATGTAGTTATATACATTTGCCAAATTCTTTTCATACCTTCATCATCCACTTTAGTCAAATCGTAATCCACCCATCTTCCGGATGGTATTTCCAATTCAGATAATAAAGACATAAGTTTAATCATACTAATAAGTATAATTTTTTTTAAATAAGTGGAGATGACGGGAGTCGAACCCGTGTCCAAATATGGAATAAATAAACCTCATTCACAAGCTTATTCAGTTTTTCTTAACTGAAAAAATATAGAGTTTCTATTTTGCCATTGCCACTCTCAAATGTGGGAGGTTCACTTTCAATAGGTAGCACCTCCAACGAAACCTTATGGTTCACATTCTTTTTAAAGTCCCATGATGTGTACGGGAGTGATTATGCAGCTACTGCTAAATCAGCACCAACGAATGCCATAGCATCTTCGAAGGTCATTGTAGATAATTCTACTGCGTTTATTGTTCGATAGGTATTTAAGGATTTCCATCTAACCCTGCTTGCATCAATTGTATCCGTTCATCATACATGTCAAATGCCAGAACATCCCCATTGTTGTTATATATATAATTTTTAGATTATAAACCAACCGAAGCCCACTCTAAATTAGCAAACCCACCATCTCTTGCAACTGGCACAGCTAATGCACGATGATTATCAGGCTCACCTTTAGAATTGTTATTGATTAGAATTCGTTCTTCTCTACCAATACCCATTACCAACTGATGGTAACGAATTCCTGCAGTTTCCATTTGTTGTTTAGTTACCTCTCTCAAATTCTCTGGTCTTGCAGTAGTTAAAACAATGTAATGTCCGGCTTCATACCATTCATTCATTTTCTCTGCAACTCCCGGCAACACATTAACTACATTTGGATTTAAATCTTCGAATCGAACTTGCTCAATCAGAGTCCCGTCAATATCACTAAAAATTGTTTTGTAATTTTGTTCTCTTTTCATAATGTTTGTCTTTTTACTACTCTATAAAGGTACAAAAAAAGCTTGGTAATTCCAAGCCTTTTGTCATTTATTTTTTAATTATTTTTACTACCAACACATCATATTACCTGCTCTATCCCAACTTCTAGCACCACTTTCGGTTGCTTTGTGAAGTGTTTTGTAATCCACTTCTAAATTGGAATTACCAAACTGGCGTTTCACTTCGGCTTTGAACTCTTTAAGGTTCTTTGCCCACACATCATTGAACCCACCACCAATCCAATTGAATTGGTAACGATACTTACCATTTGAGTTCTTTAACAATTTTTCATACTTCGCTCTGTGTATCATAGCTTTTAGATTTTAAGGTTTAACAAATTAAATATATTGTAATGCTTTTTGAATATCCGAATCTTTAACTTTGTAAGATTTACATTTCTCAATAGCTTTCTCTAATGATAACACACCCCATACATACTTACCGGCTTGCATATCAATCAACATTCTCTTTACATCAGGCCAAGAAGCGAAAGGTGCTTTACCCTGAAAGTGAACATATTTGGAATTGAACTCCAATGTAGTTCCGTTATCAGTTTTACCACTATCAGCGTATTCGTAAGAATCTGTCCAACCATTGAACTTACCACCACTCATTGCGTTAGCGAATGAATGTAAATCATTATACTCTTTAGAACTCATCTCAAGTTCATCACCATTGGCGTTACACACATACAAGTCAGAAGAACAACCATTAGCGAAAGTGGATGATTTACCCCACACTAAAAAGTCAGGATATTTAGCTTTTACATACTGCTTGAACAACAAAGGAACTTCTTTACGACCGATACTGATGTAGGGAGTTTCTAACTTCTTACCCCAATAATCAGTAGTTCTCAAACACTCTGATGGTAACTCAAAATTAACACCCAACCAAGTAAATTTCATTTTAGATTTCATATTTTTAAATTTTAAATTTTAACTCTCACTCTCAATTACCTTACAATATACAAAAAATATCAATACAAGTCAAGCCTTTTACGAAATAATTTTTAAACATTTTATTAAATGTTTTTCAGTTCGTTTATAGATTGCTTTAGAAATGTAATCATTATGATACATCAGGTCATTTTTGATAATCAAATCAACAATATCACTTTTAGATGAAATTGGTTTGAAACCTGAAATGTGATTTACATCACCAAATAGATAATTAAAGTACGAATCGTAGGAGGAGCACATTTTAGAAAAAGTCATATTTTAGGGGTTTAAGGTTTAACTCTCAATTACTTTACAATATACAAAAAAACTGAACACAAGTCAAGCTTTTTGTAAAATATTTTTTAATTATTTTTACACCATTGGAAACCCAACGGATGAATTCGTTGTATTCTTAACAGGGAAATGACTGGTTAGTTTAGATGCCCATCCTTTGGAATGATTACTATAAAAACGCCCATACTTTTGAACCGATGGAGAGGAATTACCAATCGCATCCCAAGCGGATTCCCACTTATCTGGCAATATACCATCTTCGATTAGAACAAACATACCACCGGATGTTTTTTCACCTACCTTTTCAATGTTTTTTTTATTAAACTTACGAAAGATATTTTTACGATTTTCTTTATCTACTTCGATGAATAGAACCGAACGGGCTTTAACCTTACATACTTTAAGTGGTTTTTTTCCAATCTTACCATTTTTAGAAACAACCACATCAACGATTTGACCTAATAAATTTTCCATATCTTTTAAATTTTAAGCGTTTAACCATTCCTGATAAATGTAATCATAGGTATGACCGGATAATTCTGAAAGTTTCTCAAAAACTCTTTCTCTAATTACGGAATCAAAAACACCAATGTATTCGTAAACAATACCACCACGAATTGCGGCCCATAAACCACCGAATGTGGCTTGTGAATTAATCTCAACACCCAATTCATCAGTTGGGTAACTTTCCAAATAAAATTGCTTAATATTCATATCTTTATCATTTATTACATAGTAAATATACGAAAAAAAATCGATATTGCCAACAAAAAACCCAACTATTTTTTAAATAATTGGGTTTCAATGAGTTACATATTATAATTATTTCCAATGTTTATTATCCATTTCCCACCAAAAGGTTAGGTTATGGGTCGTATCATCGTAGTATTGGGCAACATAATCGGATTTGAACTTACTTCCCACATTCTCAAACATAGATATGGTTACAATAGGTAGATTAGAACCCAAATGTTTTTTCATCCATGTCGTTAAAAATCCGTAATTTTCACCCCTAATTACCCCAGCTTCCACCAATATAGCCGTTTTTCTTTGTAGAAGATATCCATATGATTGGAATACACCCGATAGAGTATCTACATATCTTTTATTCCATACCTCATCAGGATAGGGAACATCTACCCCAAACCCCTCACATACCTCACCCTCATATGTCAATTGATGTCGTAACATTTGACCTATTATAGATGAATAATCCGTACCAACGGTTATGATTACGGAATTAGAAGCATTGAATCCTACCTCTAATAACTTATCTCCTAACTCATCGATTAGCTCGAATTCCTCCGAACGATTTACGAATTTTATGTTTCTCATTTCATTTGGAGTTTTGAATTAAACACTTCCAACATAAACCATCCGAACCGATTACCGAAGAGCAAGATGGGCAAATATCGTTTTGTTGCATACTATCAAAAATTTTTGGGTTTACGACTGCGTTACCCCAGCCCCTCCCCTTTTATTGGAATTTAAAACCTGTTAGTTTTTCTATATCTTCTTTTAAAACTTTATTGTTATTGATACCGTCTGGGTTAGATAAGTCATTATCAAATAAGTAGAAAAACCATTCATTCGTTTTTTTGATATGTACCACTTTCCAGCATTGTTTAGGTACGGCAGTACTACCGATTCTTTTCAATTCACCGATGTTACCTGCCCATATATGTACGGAGTCCTGCTTAACTGCCCACTCCCTTGTTAAAGTTTCTAATGATTTCCAATCTCCTGCATTTAATCTATGTGTTTGTGCTGCCATATTTGAATAGTAGAAGCACTCATCTTGTACTGCTGATGTTTGACATTGATTTGATTTTGCTGGCATTAAATGTCCCCTATCGTATCCACTATTTACATAATCCGGTCCGATATTAGTTTCAGTTGGTAACAATGGGTCTGGCTTAAAATTATCTTTACGAGGAAGTGGAGTTGGGCATCCAACTTTTATTTTAGTTTCCCACCATTCAACCATTACAGGATATTTCTTTGATTTTGAAAAATGTGATGTGTAATTGATGTGTTTTAATACTACTACATCTTGTGCTTTTAAAGTTACTGCTATAACCAATAGCATAACAATAGATAAAATTCTCTTCATTTACTTGTGTTTAATTTTGAATAAATATATAATTGTACAATTTAAGGAACTTTCATCAACTTATTGGGAAAATCCTATTTTTCTTTCTTTTTTACAATTTAGGTCAATATATATATTAAAATAATATAATATATGATAAACTTACTTATAGCAATTGTACTAATGTGTGGTTCATTTGGAATCACTATTTCAAAAACAACAAAGGATTACGGATTCCGTAAACAAAGAGAACATACTGAACCTTTGAAATTGGATTAGAGTATCATTCTTGTTCCAATCAAAAAGTTACTTGTGAATCTCTGCATAGGGTCTGTATTAACATTCAGTTTATAATTGAATGAGAACCCAAATCTTCTACTGATTTTATAATCAAACGAACTACCCAATAAAAATCCAAAATGTCTACCAACGGATGTACTACCTGTAAAGGTATTATATCCTATTGGAGAATACATTGCAAATACTTGTGGTGAAAGAGTTAATTTTTTACTATACTGATATGGTTTAGTCCAAAATGCTACTGCCGATGTTGAAAGTGATACATCCCAACTTTGTTTAGTTCCTGGAATCATTAACATTACCGCACCCACATTGTATCCATACACACCCAATTTAGGATGTGGTTGAATCCAAGTATATCCCATCAGTCCCATATAATTTCCTTTTAAATATGCGGATGTTAGTGAATAAGAATTGATTGCTTTTAATTTACCTCCTTCAAAATTCATTTTAGTAATACCACCAGTCAATGCAAATTGGTCTAATGTACTCCATGTCATTGATGTTAGTGAGTATGTGATATCACCTGCCATTGAACTTCTACTTATACCCACATTAGCTATTGCATTAAATGTACCATCTTGATTTTCAGCAGTTGTTAAATCTGATGAAATCAATAATGGATTTAGATTTTGAGATTTCTTTTGTTCTTTTTTCTCTTCCTTCTTCTCTTCTTTCTTTTCTTCCTTTTTAGATTCTTCTTTCTTTTCCTCTTTTTTAGATTCCGATTTGGTTTCCTCTTTCTTTTCCTCACTCTTACTTTCAGATTTTGATTCTGATTTAGATTCACTCTTTGTTTCGGATTTAGTTTCAGTCTTTGTTTCGGTTTTACTTTCCGATGAAGATGAACTACCCGAACTTTGTGATGAAGATGATGAAGAACTACCCCCACTTTGTGATGAACTACCACTTGCTGGCGGTGGTGTACTACTTCCGCTTGATGGTGGAGGTGGTGGCGTTGAACTAGCCGTAGAACTTGCGGCAGTTGATGCCGAACTACTAGCCGCTGAACTAGCTGATGAAGATGCCGCTGAACTCGCTGCTCCACTTGCAGCGGTTGATGCTGCTGAACTAGCTGCATTACTAGCAGCTGATGATGCTGCTGAACTTGCTGCTTGGGATGCGGCTTGTGATGCCGCTTGAGATGCTGCTTGTTGTACTGTTGCTTGGACTGTTTGTTGAACTACTATATTGGTAGGACACCCCATAGTAGAATATGCTAAATATATGGCTTGTAACCACAATTGAACCTGCCCTGTCTGAACTTCGGTTGGGGTAAATACTCTAACTTGGTCGTAAAATGAAACAACTGCGTTTCCATTTACATATTTTGTAGTTGCTACTTTTTTCTCACCACTACACTTGTCTATAAATGTTTGGGTAAAGGTTTGCCCCTTCGCTTGTTGAACGAATAAGAACATAACCAATATTGATAAACTTACTAACCATTTTTTCATTAATGCCTTCCTCTTCTAACTTTAGGGGCGTAACTTCTTTTGGGTAAACGATATATGTGTGTTTCTAAAATGATACCTCTACCTGGAATCCAAGTTGGAGATGTGTAAGAATTATGTCTATGTCTTTCGTAATAGTTGTGTCTACTACTAACATTAACTCTTCTAACTGGCATACATCCTACTAAAATGAATAGTAGAATTATGATTGATAATACTTTCTTCATATAATTTAGTTTGGAAATACTCCTTTCTTAACCATCTTACCCAATATATTTGCACAAGCTATATCCAATGCTTTCTTTGTTGCAATACTAATAGTTGATTGGTTGAATTTGATTGGGTCTACCGTTGCATCCGATAAAAGGGTTAATTCTCTTTTAGTAGTTGCTTCACCTAAACCAGATGCTGCAATAATAGTACCATTTTCTGCGTTTGTGAATCTAACTTGTAAACCTAAACGAGTTACCATCATATCTTTTATACCATCCTTTAAGTTAATGGTTTCATCTTCTGATACTGAATAATCATATACTTCAATTTCTACGAAATAATGTGCTAAACGGATTTTACCCATTCCATCCAACTTATCTTCCGAAATACCTTTTGCAGATGCTTGGAATTGTTTAACCATACGGTTCTTAATTTCTGTCTTATCTTCCGTAAATGTAAATCGGTTAAGATTATCCAAATATTCAAGCGTGATATTAGCCACACCCAAACCAACTCTCTTTTCCTTGAGCTCCGGATATTGGTCATAAACTTCATCACCAATACCACATTTAAGGATTTGAATCGGAATTTGCTTTCCCTCATAATTTAAAAATTGACTAATGTCTGATTTTGTTTCGAAGGATGCTTTGTATTGCTCTGTTTTAGTGCTTCCTATTGTTTGAGCAACAACCGCAACACTGCTTAACAAAAATAAACTTAAAAATACTAATAATTTTTTCATACATAAATGAGTTTTTCGTTTATGTATAAGTATAAAAAAAAAGGGAAACTTTCGTTCCCCTTTTCAATTACTATCCTAATTCTTCTTCCTTATCTACTGGCGCTTTTTTAGTAAACTTATCTAATGTATCAGCTCCCATTCCGATTGCTGTTATTACCATTACTGCGTTTACCAAATCTGCTGATGGTTTAATATCACCATGTGAGAAAGAGTTTATTAACATCGTTCCACAAAGGAATAATGCTCCAAAGAATGCAATTACAGGTTTTACTGATATTGCTCCTCTTTCATCTTTGAATAAATCAATTACCCATTCTTTAAAAGTCATAGTTTTACATTTAAATTGTTAATACTATGTAACCTATTTTATCCTACCATTTCGGCATCATCATCTCTGATTTTGCCACATTTTAAACATTCTTCAGTACCATCTCCATCTAAATCTCCCCATACATGCTCACATTGTCTATGTGCAAAGTATTCATCGATTTTACCATCACCATCGAAATCTAAACCATCCATAGTACCATCACCATCTTCATCGATTTCAACACCTACTTTGGTTTGTTTTTCTTCAGATTTTGGTAGTATTACTACGGATTCTTGTTCAAATGTGTCATTTACTTTTGGCTCCGATTGAGCGTTTTCTATTGCCTTACTAAAAGCTTCTGGAATAATTGGAGTAGGTGTTTGATTATTAACAGGCATATCTGCTGTATTACTCATAGATACACCATCTTCCTCATCCATTTTTTGTACTAACATCTTATCCTTGTCAGTATCACTAAACCAATAATCGATAATCTTACCATAAGAACCGATGAAAGCTCCTAATAAAAGTAACATCAATTCTTTCCATTCTCCTGCTATTTTAGTTCCTTCAACAATAGCGGCAAATATACCACCAATTATTAATATAAAACCACCCAAAACCATAGAAGTAATATACCATCTACGCTTCATCATTGAGTTTAACAGGTCTTTAAATCCTGTTGCTTCGCTATTTTCTGCCATGTCTTTTACTTTGTTGTGTTGCATGATACATTGCCCATGCTAAAAATATTATAAAAAATCCCGTAACCCCTATTTTGTACCAATCCATTGATTACCAAGCTGATTCTTTCTCTTTGAACTCATCACCATCCTTTTTAGGTTTTGGTTTTTCAGCCGGAGTAGGTTGTGTGTTTCCACCAACTGCTTTCTCTTTAATGATTACAGTCTTACCTCCACCTGCGGATTGTTGTTGAGTTTGGTTGTTTTGGATATTGATAACCGGAGCTGCTTGTTGTACTGGTGCTGCTGTTTCTTCTCCACCTGTTAATTTAGTTGTAAACCAACCACCTACGCCTAATGTGATAGTTGATACAAGTCCTAATAGGATGTTCTTTAATGAACCGCCTGTACTTTCTGATTTTTCTTCTTCTGCCATAATTGTTTAGTTGTTATAATTTATTAAAATCCGTTATTCCTAATTGTTTACCACTTGCATCATATAATCCTATTCTATATGCTGATGATGGTAATGCTGATGTATATACTTTAAGTACATTATCACCTGCTACTACATTCATAGTTTCTTTTGATACTACTCTATTTGCAATATCAAATATTCTTATTGTTACTGAACCTGCTGTTTCAGTTTTAACATTCATTGCAACTTCTGAAGTTACAAAGTGAGTTTGTAATTTAATACCAACCGAACTTTGTATTTTAAGTTCTTCTGCTACCGATTGTGGTATTGGTACAATTTCTTGCTTTGTACATCCTACCAACATTGTTGCTATTGCAAATACTAAAAGTACTTTTTTCATCTTATTGTGTTATTATTGTTGTTTTACTTATTTCTTTTTTAGTAACATCTTCCAATAACAAATATAAATATCTACTTTGTAATGATTTCGTAAAAATCTTTTTTACATTTTCGCCATTTTGTCCAATAAATCTTTCTCTACTTACTACTTGTCCACTTTCTTTATCAATTAAAGTTAATGTGTATGTTCCTGCTGATGGTAAATCAAAATATATTGATTGTCCATTTTCTACTTTACTTTCAGTTACCGTGAATATTTTTTCAATAGGATTAACTGGGGTTGGTAACTCTGGTTTAGTACATCCTACCAATAAAATCAATGATATCAATATTATTTTTTTCATTAGAATTGAAAGTTTGTTCCTATCATAAATAGGATTGGGTTACTCTTTTTATATCCAACCGATTCACTTAATTTATCCCAAGTTGTGTTATATCTGATATTAGTGTTTAATACAAATCTTTTAGTTATTTTCCAATCAATAGATGTTCCATAGTATAAGTCCAAATTGAAATCATCTATATATGCTAAATCCGATTCAGTACCATCTTTGAATACTTTGTAGATATCACTCATTGCGAATATTTGTGGTGATATGTTTACTCTTTTTGTTTTCAATGTATATGTGTACATCACCATACCTCTATAACTTAATTCACTTGATGCTGGTATTTGTGGATATATTAAATCTTTAAAATTACCATTCTCATCAATTGTATATTTTCCTTCCCACTCACCTTCGTATGTTCCCCAAAATGATTTTGATGCAATTACACTATATCCAAATGTTCCAAACTTTTTTGTTCTAAATACATCTATAAATGATAATGTAATATCTTTTTGGAAATCAAAATCCGTAGAATAGAATGTTTGTATTGTAGTAGTTCTTTTATCCGTATTTCTAGTGAAACCATATCCAACACCATAGTAGTTCCATATAGGATTTATTGATGCTGCGAATGTATGCCCCCACTTTCCATTCATAGATGATTTATGATATCCTAAATTAAGAGTAGTAGATACTTGTTTCCCAATTACACCTATTGAAAGATTTGATGATGAAAGAACATCTTTTGAAAAATTAACATAAGATTGTAATATACCAACATCGTTCCAATCATCACTTTCACCAAATAATTCCTTTGGTGATAATTGTAATGTATCAGGCGTTTGTGCGTTTGTCACAAATCCAATTAAAACTAATGATATGATTAATAATAGTTTTTTCATTAGTTTACCTTTACTTTTAATTGCGTACCGCTCTTATTAACGGCATCAGTATTTGAAATTGAAGTCAATCCCAATGTACTGGTCAATCCGATTAATGGTAAAAATGTTATTTTATATTTGGTTGTCTTATCCAATGTAGTTGAACCATCGGTTATTAATGAACCCAATGTTATATATGTACCTTTATCAGTTCCAAAATTTGTAGGTGTTCCCTTTGTGGTAAATTCTACCTTTTCAAATTTAAGAGCAGTGTTATCATAATTTAAATTAAATTGAGTTCCAACTACTTCTTGTTGTAATGGGTCTAATGTTATAGTTACTACTAATTTACCACCAACATTTTCACCCATAAGTTCTGCGTTTATGGTATTTGATACGGCATTTGTTGTTAAACTCATTGTTCTCATCGAATTACTTGCAACACTACTTACACTTTGTTGTGCCGAATGCGATAAGTTTACATCACCAACCCAAGTTACATTCACATTATATGTGTTGTTTAAAGTTCCACTATTTAAATTAAATGGATACAAACTTCTCGTTGAATTGAATTGAGTATTCCAATTAGACTTGGTTATAGCATCATATTCAGTTTTACCATATAATTTCATCAAATAAGTTAATGCCGAATATTGTGTTAATGGTGCAACTCCTGTTAAGTGTTGTAATAATTTGTATGTGTCAGTTTCATTAAATATACCATTACCATCCACATCCGCATTCATATATTGAATACCCGATGTGAATTCGTTTCCACTTTCATTTCCAAATATTCCACCATTTGATAATTCCTTAAATGCTATAAACACATCGGATACAGTCACAATATTGTTGTATAAAGTATTTAAATCCGTTTGATTGGCATATGATAATTCTATTCCATGCTGCTTAAACATTGTATTTGCTGTGAATGAATAATCTGCTCTGAAAGCATACCATCCATCTTGCAATCTTATATTACTTTGGAATGAACTTGCAGCTACTTTACTAGCCAAATTAATATTTACTGGCACTACCCATTGTTTCCACCATCCATTAAAATCCATTGGTGTAATTGGTCCTTCGTAGATATCAAATAACTTTACATACTTTACATTATTTAAATTAATACCAGTTCCACTAAATACTCTTTCATCAATTTGTAATCGGTGTCCATTTCTTGATGTTTCGTATGGATTTATAAGCGACCATTCTACTTGCCCCGGAACTATTGTTGCTCTGATTCCATCGGATATTTTGTTTGTATCTAAATCATTTGTAATATCTACTTTACCTAATCCACTTATTGCTCTTGATGTGTTGGTAGTTGTTCCCCACACATTGTTTACAAATGTGTTTGCTTTTGCTGAAAATTTAGTTTCATCTACATTCCCACCAAAATCAAAATTAAATCTTGCAGTTAGAACTTCTCCATTTGAATGAGTTACTGAATTCGTATAAAATTCCGTAAATGTTGCATCATCTGGATTAGTCCAAGTTCCATATTCAATTACATACGGATTTGCAAAGTTATTAGGTAAATCGTTCCATTGAGAACCATTCCATTTTGTTACTGCGTAATCTTCGTTACCACTATTATTTGGTTCACCACCTGCCCAGTTGTTGTATTGTCCAACTATATTTCCGGCAGTTTGTCCGTTTGATGTTTTGATTAGTGTTCCCGCTTCAGGACCGGCATCGATTCTCCATTGGCCTTCAACTACCTCATCGGTTAATGCAAACCAAATATTTGTTTGTGGTACATTATTAAAAATGAAAGCATCTTCATCGGCTGAAGTTATTGTTACTAAATATCCTTGCTGCCCTTTGAATGTGGTGTTTAATGCCGCTGTTCTCGCGCCGGTGTAACTTGTTCCAGTTGATATTGGTCTATAAAAGTGTCCGTTTGTTCCATTGTAAAAGAAACCTGTTGGATTTACAGTTGCTGCTACCGATAATATAATATTACCTCTTATCGAACCTGTGTTTACTTTTAGAGATGCTAATGCGGTATTAATACTTGCCATTGTACCAGTCACCACTAAACGAGTTTTATTTCCTGCTAATGTAAATCCACTTGCTGCAGTTAGACCTGTTGTTGTGTTAAGATAAAAGGTTGTACCAGATGGAGGATTTACTAAACTGATTGATGCTAATAAAGTTGCAGTTGAACCAAATCCATTTAGTGAGAATCCACTCGCATCCTGCCCAATTGTGGATGGTAAAAATGATTTAGAGTCCGGAGCAGATACACTCTGTCCGAACCCTAAAAATGATGTTAATAAAAATAATATAACTAATAAATGCTTCATATTATGTGTTATAATCCCAATTTGTATCAGATGGCCTCCATTTACTATAATCTTCAGACCTCCAAATTCTAGTAGAATATCGGAAATATGGTATTTTAGTTATATCTTCGGTTCTACTTGGTTGATACCAACGGGTTCTATTATTAGGTTGAGCACAAAATTGTCCATTATCCAATTTAGATATGTTATACGATTTGTGTTCATTTGGCGTTTCACTCCATCCACAATCCACTTCATTCGGGTCAGAATGCGCCGTATCTATTGTAAACAAATACTCACCCTCTACTACCGAATGGTCTTTCATTGTAGTATATGTTTTACATCCTCTCAAAATTCTCTTCTCTATTACTGAAATGTTATACGAAAGACAATCCCATAATTGTAGAAAATCTAACGGATACTCTTTATCAGTTTTTTCCAACTCTCTCCAGCGAAAAGCATGTAGAGGTAATTTATCATATACCGCACCAAATTTATCAATATAAGTTTCGAAAAGAAGTGCTCTATTGGGTATGGATTTTGTACTTACCCAATGACCAGTTTCCCATTCCCCTTCTCCTAATAGTTTACCTTTACTATCGGTTTGAAAATCATATAGAAATCTTTTATCAATAAGAACTTCTACGGGTGGAATGTTCGCTACTAAATAACTCATATTATTCTACTATTAAATCAATTTTATTTCCTTTTGCATCTACTGCATCCGAAAGAACAAAGTAGAATAAACCTGCGGTATTTGTTAAAGTTGTTTTTGGTGTGAATATTAATTTATATGGAGTTCCTACTTTAATTCTAGCAGTTTTTAATTGGTCAATAGAACCAAATGTTAATCTGCCATCATTATGTGTAGAGAAATTTGTAATTGTACTTCCTGCATCAAATATTACATTATCCAATGTTAATTTAGATTCATCGTAGTTCATTATCACCTGTAAACCTGCTAATTCTGCTTTTGTTAAAGTAGTAGTTAATACAACTTTACCATTTTCCAAAGTAGATGTAATACCTAATGTTGCTTTTTCAGCTGCTAAAGTTTGATAAGCCATTGGAGCAGTACTCATACTCATAGATTTGATTGAGTTTGTTTGAATATTAGCTACTGAATTTGTAAATTGTCCTGCCGATATTCTACTAGCAATTACAGCTGGGTCCGATGAATGTGACCAGTTCAAATCACCACCCCAAGCAAATACTGCGTATACTTCTTTCACAGGGGTATCAATCAATACTCTATTTTTCACAACACCATCTAACCAACTTTGATTCAATAAACCACTATACCATCTTACCGATGTTGATGTTGGAGTTGGAATCATTGCGTTTGAATCCATATTTTGTCCCATTACATGCGCAAATAATGCGTATGAATCTCCTTCACCAAATGCGTTTTGATTATTAGTTACCTTACCAACTTTTCTTTCTAATGATGGTAATGTAAAGAAATTTGGAGTACCACTAATATCGGTTTGCGAATGTCCTAAAAATGCTTTATATGCATCCGATACAGTCACAATATTACTCAACCAACTCTTTTGAAATGCTGGTCCTACGAATACGCCAACCGAATCTCCTACTTTAACTTGAGTTGTGAAAAGTGCTTCACCACTTGCATCCAATGGTAATTGTGCAATTGGAGCTTGTGACCAATCTATATTACCACTGCCATCTGATTTCAATTTCATCAATTGAACATTATGGTCAGTAATAGTGTATCCTTGTGGATATAGAACTTTTACTTTGAATTGAGATGTGTTACCCGTTACACCTGTTATAGATGACCAACCACCACCATATATAGTTCCAACATTTGCACCTGTTGTATCAGTACCAGTTGCTAAATCTATTTTAAATATATTGTTGTAAGTGTTTTGGTCTTTTAAGATATACTTTTGAGTAGCAATTAATCCACTAATAGATGCATCAGCTCTTTGGACTGTTAATTGTCCAACATTCCAATCTGCATTTACTGCATAATTCCAAGGAGTTAAACTATATTGAACATTCAAATCATTATCACTTGCTCCACCATTGAATGTAAATTTATAGTTATTCCAACCTGTATAGAATGTTTGTGCAGATGCTCCTTGATTAAATGCAGTTGATACATATGCCAATGCCTTATTGTTGAATTGGTATCTAAACCAAAGGTAACGAGGGTTTTTGATTATCTGTCCTTTTGTTAGATTGTATTTAACTGTGATTGTATCACCCACCTTTAATCCGGCTGTTGGTGATAGTGATTGACTGATTGTCAATTGTCCATAAGATGTTAGAGATACTAATAATACCCCTAAAAACATAATTAGTTTTTTCATTACTTTCCTAGTAGTTTGGTGATAAGTTTATCGCAACCTTTTTTCAATGCATTTGACAATGATGTTTGGTTGAACTTACCTCCTTCATCTACTATGAGAGTTGACATAGAGATTTCGGATGAGCTTTCTTCAACCATAACCTCTTTGTCTTTTTTGCCATCCTTATATAAAGTTCCCTTTAAACGGATAACAACTTCCTCCTCATTAGAGTGGAATACTGATATATTCTTTTTCGTAGTCAGAACATCTAAATAAATGATGTCCACTTTTAATCTTTGAGTTGCAGATGGAGCTAAATCCAATCCCTTCTCTTGTAAAAATTCTTCTAATATATTTTTTAAACCGAATTCTAAATTTCTAT
>JACCDJ011239434.1_pt1 | contig 32875 bp, 26 predicted proteins | sample 7444481 | NCBI WGS metagenome assembly JACCDJ01 (sample SAMN15323435, study PRJNA562643) | freshwater metagenome | isolation source: river surface water | place: USA:Blue River Watershed | collected 2017-08-15 | reverse complement strand
TTGGTCCTTGGAACTTAAGTACTATTGAACCAGACTTTATGAGACCTCCTCTTGAAATTGGTGCCGGTGTTCAATAAATTTAATAACTTTTATTTAGATATTTAAATTTTCAAATTTCTATTATACAAGAATGAAAACACTTAAAAATATATACAGTTGTTATATACTATGAAATATCTAACAACTATAAAAAAACTACTGTTTCCAAAAGAATTACCAAAACCCGTAGGAAGATGGAGTGTGGAAAACTGCAACACCAAATTAAATACCAAAGTAGATTTGTCAAATGAAGACCATTGTGGTCCTTGTGGTCAATATGCCTTAACAAAAATTAAATATAATAAAACACCACGTGTTTTGGGTGATTTAGAACAAAAATAATGAATACAAAATGTTGAGTAAATTAATATTATTCATATAATATATATTAGATGTCTATATCAAAACACAATGTTTTTTTTTATGTTATTTTAATTTTCGTATTATTTATCTGTTTGAAAATTTACAATGAGTCTGATGTTTTCAACTTAAAATGTATCGTTTCTGGTGTAGATGGTAACAAGTACTGTGTAAGAGAACGCGAAAAAATAAATGACGCTGCTGACCTACTAGCAACTGTTACTGGAAAATGTAATAAAATGGTTCAGTATATGAAGGAAAAATATCCGAACGACCCAAGAGTAAAAAAACTAGTGGAAGGATTCAACCCAAAAAAAATTAATGAAACACTTCCAACCAGTGAACTAACTGCTTACAGTGAAAACAAAGGAGAAAAGATAGCGTTTTGTTTAAATAGAACAAAAAACAGCACAACATTAATTGATATTAATACTTTAACATTTGTTGCTTTACATGAACTATCACATGTAATGACCACATCTATTGGTCATAAACAAGAGTTTTGGCAAAATTTTAAATTTTTACTAGAAAACGCAAAAACTGCTGGAATTTACGAACCAGTTGACTATAAAAATAAACCTCAAAGTTATTGTGGAATGACTATAAATGATAATCCTTTGTATGATTTGTAAATTATTTTTCCTTATCAATAAGAATTTCTTTTGCCACATTTTTTATTATTTTTTCGTAGTTTCTTTCATTGTCTTCATCTTTTATCTCTCCCATAGAGTTATCCAAAATCTTCATATACTCTTCGTGTTTTTTAGTGGTAATATCGTCTGCTTTTGGATTTGCCTTTAACCAACTAGGGACTAACTTGATATTCTTGTGTTCTATCAATTTAATCGCCCGTTTCATATGTTTTTTATCATCATCCTTTACCCAAGTGTTATTATCTTTCACGTGAATCACCTCGCGTTTCAAGTCACTACAATGAAACGGACGTTTATAAACATCCAAACCTTTCAGTTCTCGGATAAGAATATTATTAATACTACCCACATAACCAAGTCTACCAAAATTCTCAAAATCTTTAAATCCAACATCAATGTTATTTATAAAGTCTGTTATGTTTAGTGCATCCTTGCACTTTTCATTCAAGAAAATGTTCAAGTTAAATTTATTGTTATTCGTCGTATTATTTGTAATATTTGTTCCCGCCGAAATTTCCATAATTTTCTTCTGTTGTTCAATAATTAATTCTTTTAATTCTTTATTTTCTTTCAACTGTTCTTGGAATAAGTTTATCAAAATGTCCATATTTTTTTGACTGTTTTCTTCGTAAATTTCTTCTTTTTCTTCTGTAGTTAAGGTAATATTTTCTTCGGAAATGTTACTTTTTTCTTCGATAAAATTGCATTTTTTTTGATGACGCCACAAACCACTTCTATCATTATATATTTTATTACAATATATACATTTGTGATGTTGTTTTGTATTATTTGCATTGTCGTTTTTTGCAGTGTTATTTGTTGCTGAAATGTTGCTTATATGTTTTTGGGTTAAAATATGTCTGTTATAGTCTGTTTTTTTACACGTATTAAAGTAACAATAAATGCAACTATATAATATTTCGTTTTTTTTCGTTTTATTTGTTGAAAATGTTGCCATTTACTCTATATTTTATCAACAAAAAAAACTCCTAAATACTTTTTTTATTAGATTACATTTTTATGCTGTAAAAATTATGGTGTCACTCAAAATACGAAAAAGTTGTATTTAGAGCATTATGCTGTAAAACACGTTTTGAAAACTAGTTGTTCCCAAAATACCCTAGGTTTTGAAAATTGGACATTTATTTTTGTCCATTTTTTCAAACCCCTATGGCTTTTGAGCAAAATTTTTACCATTTTCTGCCTTCGGAGATTTTCTTTATTTTGAACACTTTTTGATTAAAAATAGTAAAGTGTTAGTTTTGATTGATTTTTCCGAAGGTAAACTAATAACTATAATAACAAATATAAATATATGTTATGTTATTATAGTAGGTACTATGCAGTTATTAACTTTGTTATTATTTATTCCTTTTGTTAGCGCTATAAATTATTTGACAAATAAACAATGGTCACTAATAAAGTATATATTAAAACATCCAAAACGAACTGATTATATGGTAAATACAATTCATCAAGTGTTGTATCAACAATATCATCATAAAGCATATAATATAGCATATGAATTCAAATCAAAATACAGTGTATTGTGTAGTCATATTTCAACAACAGAAATGAAGCAATATGCATCAAAAGGACTACTACTAGCTATAAAAAATTATAATCCAAAGTATCCATTTGCAAATCATATGTCACTGTATGTAAATAGTCAGTTGTACATTGGTTTATCAAAACTACAACCTTTAACGAATATACCAATACATTTAAGGTTAAGTAAAAAATGGAAAAATGAAAATAAAATTTTGTATAAAAGACTCACAAATACAAAGTTAGTAGGAGATGATAATTATTTATACGATGTTGTGCAACAAAAAAAAATGAAAACAAATCATTTAGAAAATACTTCAAAATATCAAATGTTGATAGAAATATGGTCTATTATAAACAATTTAGATATAGAGTCTCAAAAAATTATGAAGTATAAATATAATTTTAACTTAGAAAAACTGCGTAGCAATACTCATGTTGCAGAGTTGATGTGTTGTAGTGATGAAACAATTCGTAAAAAATTATTAATTATTGAAAATATAATTCAAAAAGAATGTAAAAAATTGTAATTATAGTATATATATAATATAATGACAAGTAATTCCATATACAAGGTAAACTTATTAACAAATGATAATACAATTAATTCAATACATGTATTTTATGGTAATGATTATAATGTTGGAAATAATAAACTAAATGACTTATTTATGGAAAACCCAAACAATGAATTATTTTCAAACATATTTGATGTAGAAGAGTTAAATTATATTAAAAAAAATAATGTAAATGTTATTTTCTCCCAGCAAGAAATTCATTCGGATGATTCAATTGCAGCAATAAAAATAAAAATAATGGAAGAATATTCAAATACTTTTTCGTTAGAAGAAATATATTTATTTGCAGTAAAAGAAGAGACGTTGAATCCAATAAATATATACCAAAGTTTGAAACAAAAAAAAATAAACGCGCCTTCTTTGATAAATGACCCGGCGGATAGAAGAACAAGTAGTAGAATGATTACCAAAAAAATAGAATTAACCAAACCAAGACTAATGCAATTTTTATCAAATATTGTAAAGGATAGTATTTTCCCAACTCCAGTTCATTTTGATTTACCTAGTAAGGCAACTTATTCATATGATGACGTTGTTTCTCTCAACTTGACAAATAAATATTTAATAACAAAAGCATTAGGACAAAAATATTCTCTCATTGATGGGGAGTATCCTTTCATAAGTAACCCTTTCGCAGTTGAACATTTTGATGAGTTAATAGAAAAATACGTTAGAAAATCTCTTGCGTCTTTAAATAGTAATTTACTAATGAATACTGGAAAAATACACAAAAACAATATATACTTGTGCCTTGCTCAAGATATACTAGAAAATATTAAAAAAAATAATCTAAGTGAACAGATTGCTGTAAAAATATACTATCCAAGTCTATTTAAAGACGATGTATTTTCTCTCAACTTGTTGAATAATAAAAGACAATTACTGATTGAAAAATCATTAAAACAAGTAAATGATTCTACTTTTGATATGTTTTCAAGTGTTGATTTGTTTTATGACGTATATAAAGATAGAAAAGAGGAATTAAGTTACAAGTCTAGTGGTATAAAGTATATCAAACTGGAAATACATCCAACTTATGAAATAAAAATTCCACTTGATGTTATATTTAAAATACTACACGCAGAGAGAAATAAACCATTAGTTAAGTTCAATCCAGCAATAAGAAGACAAGAAAATATTTATAGAATTTATACAGATAAAATAGCAAAAGATGGTAGGAAAATTCCATTTTTGACCAAGGCAGATATAAATAGTTTAATGAAAGTTATGGGAAAAAGTAAGTCTGTTTCAGTGTATGTTCAACACTACTACGAGAGAAAAAAGTATAATAAAATATTTTGTGAATTTGAAGAAAATGGAAATATTCAAATTGAATGTGATTTTGAACAAATATTAAATGCAGAACAAATAAACGAAATTTTCAAAACGGTAGTGAACCCAGTTATAGATGAAGTAAAATCATATATAGAAAAGAGCGGTTATACCATTAACTTGTTCAATAGTATATATGATGACAATGTGAGTATAAAACAATTGACATATGAAACATCTGTGCAAATAAAAACCAATATAAAAATAGATGACTTAATTGGTTGTGTGTCAAGTGTTTTTTTGGTAGAGTCAAAAAATTTCAAAAAAGGAATTGAAATGCGATTCAAAAGAGTGTCTCATTTTAACAAAACAACCAGTCAAGAAGCATTCATCATTGAACAAATTGACAATAAAGTATCTGGTCTTGATATTATAAAAGGACTAGTTGAAAATTATAAAATGTCGGAACCAGAAGCGCGTGAACTACTTTCTAAATATGCTTCAGAGTTAGAAGTTGAAAAAGGTGCAAGAAAAAGTGACACAAAAGTAAAAATAAATCCGGGATTTAAAACAACTATTGCTTTGAAAAAAAATACAGATATAGTGACTATAACTGTTGATAGTATAAACGACATTCAATATTTGGAAACGATACCAATATATCTTGATTCATTTATTCGTTTATCACAAAATCCATTATCAACTGGAGTACCTCAAAAAGTAATTAAAAAACTATGTAACACTGATGCAAAGAAAGATATTATTGTAAAAGACGCGTTGTCATCTTTTTCAGATGAAAAAACATTGTCATCCAGTTCATTAAGTTCTATAAAAAGTTTTACTAAAACAACTAGCGATAAAGTTGAAAGTGAAGAACAGTATCAAAATTTCGTAGAAAATGATGAAGAAAATGAAGAAAGAGTGAATAATGCTTTTGATTTACTTGATTTGGACCTTATAGATATGGGGGATGATTCTAATGAATTGTCTGGAGGTGCTACATCTAGTAGTGGGGAAGTGTTGGATATAAATGATATTGTAATGAATAGTAACTCGCCATTAGAACAAGAAATTATAGTAAAAGAACCATCCCCTATACCAGAACCTATTGTAAAAACAAAAGAGAAAAAAAGTAAAAAATCAAAAATTCAAGACATGCTGGCAAACAATAATGAAAGTGTTAAAAATTTAGATGGGATGAGTATAAAAAACCCAAACTATTTTGAAACAAGGTTATATGATAATGACTCTGCGTTGTTTTTAAGACAAGAACAAGGAAAATATAATCCATATGGCAAAACTTGTGCAACAAATGCGAGAAAAACACCAGTTGTATTAAACCAAGAAGAGTTTAATAAAATCAATGAAGAAAAACCGGGGTTTTTTAAAGAAGGAGACGTTTTGAAATACGGTTCAACCCTCGAAAATGAAAATTACTATATATGTCCTCGTTATTGGTGTTTAAAAACAAATATGCCGATTGACCCTTCAGAAATAATAGAAGAGTTAAATGAAAAAGGTAAATTGGTTAAAAGACATCCAACTTGTGGTGAAGTAATTCCCAGAAACGCGGATAAAGTTCCATCGGGTGCATATATATATGAATTTTTTGACCCAAAAGAACACGTATCACAAGATAACGATAAATATGTCCAACATTATCCGGGATTTGTAAAAGAAGGAAAACACCCGGACGGATTATGTATTCCTTGTTGTTATAAAAACTGGGACACCAAAGAACATTTAGTAAGAAAAGAAAAATGTGCAAATCAAAATTTAAAAGCAGAAAATGAAGAAACAGAACAAGAAGATTCTGTTCTTTCTATTTCCGAAAAAGATAAAGTTACAAAAAAAACAAAAAAAGTTATTGAAAAAGAAGACTATGTAATGGCACCAGAAAAATTTCCACTTGATTCCCAACGGTGGGGTTATTTACCATTAAGTATTCAGTATTTTTTACATGAAAATAACGCGGACTGTCAAATAAGTAAAACAAATACAAATGTTCGTTTAAATCATACTTGTTTACTAAGACATGGAGTAGAAGAAAATGAAAACCAGTCCTTTATAGCAGTGATTGCAGATGCATTATATTACAGTAATGTAAATAATGTACCAACAATCAAGGAAATGAAAGAAATTTTAATTGACGCATTAAACATAGATGATTATTTGACCTATCAAAATGGAAACTTATTTATTAATTTTAATATGGATGATATTGAACAAAAAAATAATACAAATGATTATCAAGAATATCAAAATTCAAAAATTTATAATATTGCAAAAAATAGTGGGAACTTGGATTATTTTAATAAAATAGTTACTTCTTTTGAAAATTTTAAAGTTTTTTTGAGAGACGATACTGTTATGATAGACTATACATACTTATGGGACTTTATATCAAAACCAAATCCTAAACTGTTTGAACAAGGTATAAATTTGGTGATTGTAGAAATAAATGAACTAAATGAAACGGTAAATTTTGTATGTCCTACTAACCACTACTCAAGTGAAACATATAAAGCAACCCGACCTACTTTGATGATAATTAAAAAAGGTAACTATTACGAACCGATTTATTCTTACCGTAACGAAGAAAAAAAATTAAAAGTAATTCAAACATTTACTGAAATGGACCCCAAACTACCAAAGTCAATACGCGCATTGTTCAAAAAAATAATTAGACCACTTATGCTTAAAACGTGTTTACCTTTAGAAAGTATGCCAAATAAATATAAATTTAAACATCCATTTATTTTGAATAATTTAATTGCAGAGTTAAACAAGTTAGAGTACACAGTCATAAGTCAAGTTATCAATTTTGAAAATAAAGTTATAGGTGTTGTGTGTAAAGACCCAAATACAAATAAAGGATTTGTTCCTTGTTATCCATCGGCAGTCAACTATACATATCCGTATGTTATAATGAATGAGGATGGTTTATTCAATAAATATAGTGACACGATTGAATTTTTAAATAACTTGTATAATAAAAGTAAGGGAAAAATTAAATGCAGACCCGTATTTAAAATAGTTGAAGGTGACATGGTAGTTGGTGTATTGACTGAAACAAATCAATTTGTACAAATAAACAACTACGAAAAGTTATCTACTATAAACGATAGTTTGGACGAGTTGGAATACAATGACTATTATGATGCGGATAAAAATACATTATTGTCAAATGATGTAGATACTGAACGTATTGAAACTATTAACAAAGTCAAGATAGAAACGAATTTATACAATGCGTTTAGAAATACAATTCGCATACTATTGAATGACTTTAAAAATTTAAACTTGAGAGAAAAAATAGAAGAAGAAATAAAGTCGCCTTATATTTTATATAATGAAAAACTAAGAAACGTAAATGCATATTTGAGAGAATTAGTAGATGATAAAATTAAATTTGTCAAGGATTATGACTATGATACAATGACTGTTTCTGAAATTTCAACGTGTATTATGAATGAACGTTCCAAATGTTTTCCCAACACATCTTGTCAAGTTGGTGAAGACGGAGTATGTCAGTTAACTATACCAAAGAAAAATTTAATAAATGAGAAAAATAATAATGAACTTTTTTACTACGATAAAATGGCAGATGAATTAATACGATACAACCGTATTAAAACATTTTTATTTCAACCACAAACATACTTGTCTTTTGGTAGTCTAGGTTACAATTTGAGAGATGACGAAATTATTTTAATCCAATCATTACTTGATAAAGAGTACTTTGAAGGATTAGTACCAGCAGTTATAAATAAGTATGTAAAAAATAATAATTATGATGATGCAGAACCACTGGAAAGTCAAGTATATGATAATAATATAAAATTGAATAATCAACTTGCAAATATTCAAGAAAATGAAGTAGATGGTGTAGATATAGTAGAGGAAAAAATTACTTCAACCTTTTGGAAAAAATGTTTCCCTCCTACTTTTAACGAACTTGTGTATGAAGATAAAAATAAAAAAGAAAATATTACTTATAGTGGGTTTTATATGTTAATTGACTTGATTAAATTGAAAACATCAAATGTACTATCAGTTGGTCAAGTTAGACTAGAATTATTACAAGAATATTTGAAGTATTTGAATAAATATGAAAATCAAGTTGTAGATATATTAATAAGCGAAGGTAAAAAAACATTAGGTGACCAAGTAAAGGCAAAAACGATGGATTTTACACATTTTGTATATAATGAAGATTACTACGTTACTAATTTTGATGTGTGGTTGTTGTTGGAAAAATACAAAATACCTTCAGTGTTTATTTCTAGTAAACCAATATTACAAGTAAATAATGAAGGCAAAGTATTTGTTGCGTATGGCGATAAAACAGATAGTTTTTGTTTTATAGTAACACCTCAAGTTAAAATAGACACTGCTCCAAAATATAAGTTAATTCAAAATTCAGAACATTCTGTTATCTTACCTTTAAGTGTAATAAATGATGAATGTGTAGATAGTATAACAAATGCGTTTGATAGTAGAATAACAGTTGAAGATTTTATTCAAAAATTTGTAAAAGATAATTTAAAGAAAAAAAAACCAACTGCGAAAAAAAGAAATGAAACCATTATAATAGAAAAAGAAGAAGATGACCCAGTGGTTGAAATACAAGTTAACTTAGAAGATAAAAAAGAAAATGCAAAAACAAAAAAACAAAAAAATCGTGGGGTTGTTTTTAGTAAAAAAAATAAAAAACGGTTACTCATCATAGAAGACGACGAGTAACGTTTTTCATTTCTATTTTTATGCTTTTATTTTTATTCATTCTTATTTATTTTTTCATCTTCCTCTGGTTGGCAAGTTATGATGTTATACCACTGATTTAATAATAATCTTATTGATGGTATATTGATATATAACATTAATACTATTCCAATAGATACTAGGTAAGATATATAAACTATACACAAAACCAATTCAAATGTTGTGCTTTCATCAACTGGTTTTTTACAATGATTCTCATAGTATCTGTATATATCTTCCAAAGACGGTGCTTTTAGTCGGGCATTTTTCATTTTAAGTTCTTTGAAATTTTTTTCAGTATACACATTCTGCATAAACTCTTTTGAAATATTTTGTACAATAAGAATTTTATTCATTAACTTGTTTGAATTTAAACGAGTTTTATTAGTAACCAATAGTTCTTCAATAGTTGGACATAATACTTTTTGAAAATCATATTTGTCAACATCATACAGTGGTTTTGTTTCAATAGTAATCAAATTATCATCGTTTCTAATAAAATGTTCGTGAAGTTCTTGTTTGTATTTGTGTAAATTTTCTTTATATTCATTATAATTCTTAATATCAACAAAATAGTACTGACAATGATTATGTTGGTAAGTATAAATATCATTAATGTCAATGACTAATTTTATATTTGGACGATATGTTGGAACATTTTTACTAGTGTATACTTTAGTCATATATGCGTCACTAATATTTCTAACAATGTAGTCTTGGAATTCTTTTTTGGTTAGTCCTTCAATGACGTAGTATTCAGTTATTTCTTTCAAGGTTAAATCAATAATTGCTGGACATATTTGTTTCATATATTCTTTTGTGACAGACTGGATCGTTTTATCACAAACAATTTTATCATTTATGGTTATAAAATCTTTTTTCATAATTTCTTCATTACATTTTCGTTCAATTTCTTTACGAACTTTTTTACGATAACTTGCACCTCTGGCACTTACATTTGTTACGCAATAAGCAACAAATGTAACAAATAAGAATACGAATAGTTGAGCGTGGTTCATTTGTGTAAGGTTTTGGGTTACTAGGTATTTGCTGACTGTTACTGAAACAATAATATAAAATCAATTTTTTTATTTATATTTTTTTCAATAACTAACACGGTAACTTTACAAACGGATAAAAGTTTAAATTAACATCGTTTAGATTGCTGTTATTTGCAAAGTCTAAATTAGGAATAGGTAATGGGTCTGTGTTGGAATCTGGTGCTGATTTAAAATATTTTTTATTTACGTAAGTTAGTTCAATAACATCTGGAATATCATTAACTACTGGTCCATAGTTATTACCATGTGCATGTATAACATAGTGTGTTTTAGATAGTTTTTCTAAACATTTTACCTTATCGTTATAACTAGTTCCCCAACCATTGTTTGTAATTCCGTGAAACTCAATTACAATTTGTTTAAAACTATTTAATTGTTCTTCACTGGTATTCAATAACCATGGATATTCACCACCTTCTATATCCATTTTTAAAAAAATATTTTTATAAGTATTCATTAAAGTAGATAAATTTGAATTATTATCGTCATTGTAACAGTGTATATTTTTTTTTATAAAACTTATTTTTTTTGTGTATTCATATGGATAACTATTTATAGTTCCGTCAAAACCAAAACTGTTATATTCATTCATATTATATTTATTAATAAAGTCCCGCGAAAAACTTTCTTCACCGGATACTCCAGCTGAAATATAACAGTCGTATTCACCATCAAGATGTGAAAATACGTATCCTCCATCAGAGTTTGCACCACATCTAATTTTATTACCAATATTATAAACTTGTAGTAGGTCAAGGTTGTTCATTTATCTAAGTTAGGTATATATTTTACAAATTTAAACGAGTTTTTCTAAATTTATTATGAGTGTGTAAAAAAACTCATCGTTTTTCGTATTCCTTCTTCAATTTGAACGGTTGGATTAAATCCTAAAAATTTTTGCGCCTTGATAATGACTGGTTTTCTTTGTTTAGGGTCATTTTCAGTTGAAGCAGAGTAGTCTACATTTAATTTTTTAGAAATAACTTTTTCAAATACGGCAACTAAATCATTCAATGTAAACTCACAGTTTGGATTTCCTAAATTAATTGGACCAGACTCGGAACTTTCCATCATAGATACGAGTCCTTTAATCATATCATCCACATAACAAAAACTTCTTGTTTGAGTTCCGTCTCCGTAAATTTTCAAGTTTTCTTCTTTAATTATTTGATTAATAAAGTTAGTTATTACACGTCCATCATTCAAATCCATATAAGGTCCATAAGTATTGAATAAACGAACAATTTTTAAATCTAACCCGTATTTATTACGGTATTCATAAATTAAACTCTCAGCAACTCTTTTTCCTTCATCATAACAACTTCTCTCGCCAACAGTGTTTACATTTCCAAAGTATTCTTCGGGTTGAGGGTGAACTAATGGGTCGCCATAAACTTCTGAAGTAGATGTAAATAATAACTTTGCATTATGCTTTTTAGCTAAGTCTAAAACATTTTTTGTTCCAGTAAAAGAAGTTACCAAAGTTTCAATAGAATATTTTTTGTATTTATCGGGACTTGCAATACAAGCTAAGTGATATATTTTATCAACTTGTGGTAAAAATATTTTATTTTTAATATCAAAATTTACAAATTTGAAGTTAGAGTTACTAACAAATTCTTCAATGTTGGAATATTTACCAGTAACTAAGTTATCCATACAAATTACTTTATTACATGGGTCTTCAAGTAACTTTTTACAAATATGACGACCTAAAAACCCAGCACCTCCAGTAACTAAAATATTACAAAATTTGTTGTCTTTTACACTGGTACGGTTTAAGTCGTGCAACCAGTCACGCTCTGGACGGTCAAGGTTTTCATTTCTATCCAAGTTTGCTTGTAAAATATAAGAGTCAATATTGTTGTGAATTAATTGACTATATAAAGAATTTGTATCTTTTGGAAAACAAGTTCCTCCATATCCTCGTTTATTATTATATCCAGGACACATCATATGACTATTTCCAATTCTATCGTCTAGTTTTACGTAACGGACAACATTATCATAGTTAATGTTTAGTTTTTGAGTTAAGTCATAAATTTCGTTGAAGTATCCAACTTTAGTAGATAAAAATGTATTTCTAATTAATTTGTTCATTTCCATTTCTTTATTTGTGCCAAATTGTATATCGTGATACTTGATACACTGGTTTGTGTATGCAGTAGTAATTAACTCGCAAATTTTAATTTTAAATTTATTTTGTTTAACTTCTGGACAGTTATCGTAAATCCCAAATAACCAATGTTTGTTGTTAACGAAATCTTCTTTCCAGTTTAATTCTGTAAGAAATTCTGGCATAAAAAATACGTTGTGACTATCACAGTATCCAATTGGAACAGTAGAACGTATTACAATAAAATCGTGGTTCAACTTTTTAACATAAGAGTCAATCAAATTAGTATAACAAGAACCATCAATATTAGTTGGTGTTGGTAAAGAAATAAAAACAAGGTCTACAATTTTAACAGTTTCTTCTAAATTCAAGTTTGGGGGAGAACATAATTCTGGTACACAGTCGTAGATATAAAATTCAGCATCTTTATTATTTAAAATATATGTTGCTTTACCTACAAATCCAAACCCAATTAACAATATTTTCATATTATTTATATACATTTTCCATAGTTTAAATATACATAAGTTTAACGTATTTATGATACCGAATCGCTATCATCAGTGGTGTCTTCTTCTACAATTTCATTTTCATTTTCTCCTAAACTGTATTCTTCTTCCTCATCACTTTCTTCATCAACTGCATATTCATTACTATGTTCATCTGTTAAAGAACCATATATACTTTCAATATTTCGTCTATGATTTAGTCTACTTACGAGAACTCTTTGAAAAATAGAATTATTAAATATACTTTGATAACTTGATACTGGTGAGTCATAGTAATGGTTATTGTTATCAATATCAACAATCACTGGTAATTTGGGGAATGCTGATTTAGGATACTCTTTATAAAAATTCATATGTTTGTCATTATATTCAATAGTTACCTTTTTTTTAGGTATTCTTTCTACTTTGATAATTTTCCTACCAAACTGTGGGTTATACCTAATAAATAAATCAAATTTAGTCATTAACTTTTCCAAAGAATCATTTTTTTTCTCAGTTCCAGTGACATAATATTTAGATAAATAATACAAATGTAAATATGGTCTCATAATATCAACAAGTTTCTTTTGGGGAAAATCATCATCAATTTTCATAAAATTTTTATATTTTCTGTTTCGTTTTTTTAGTTCCTCAATCATAACAATAACGTTATCGTATAATGTATCATAGTTTGAGGAATAAATGTATCTTTTTATAGAGTAGTCTCTTATCAAACATTCATTTTCAATTTTGAATAGTTTGATATCAAAGTTACAAATAAAGTATTGTTCAAATAGTTGAGGTATAATAAATGCAGACCTTTTCATAAAAAAATAAATATTGTACAATGTTGATTTATTAAAGGGAATATTAGTATACGGATTTTTTGGTTTCAACGGGTCGCTGAAAAAACTATACGTATGAGATAAACTACTATTGAAAATGTTTACCAAGTCTGTTGCAGAGAAAAAATACTTTGCTCCATCCTCATACAAAACGAATACATTTTTCATATTTTCGTTCAACTCATTAATATATAAGTCAGTATTAATTTTAACAACTGCTTTTTTGTACTTGCAAATTCGTACAAACTTTGAAAAAGAAAAGTATGCTTTTTGAATTTTTGAAAAGGCAGTCAAAAATAATTCTTTATTTGTGTCATTGTAAAATACATTTTCAAAAATAGAATTTAAAAAACTGTATTTTTCAGTCAAATAGTCTGTATCTATTTCATTTTTATCCACAATAATAAGTCTCACTAATAAACTGTACAAATTAAGTTTATTTAATTCAAATGCCATATTATTGTATGTGACATCTGTTAACTGTTCGTTATTAAAGATTTTTTTATGCGTATCACATATAATTTCAGTTATATTTTTTTTGTAAAAACTGTCATCATTAAATGTTATGTTTTGATGGGGTGACATAATTTTTTGAATAATTGAACAGTAAGTATACATTTTCCTTTATGATATAAAATTTTATTTTTAATATATTTTTAAATTTAAATAGTAATATTTTTTATACATATAACATTGGTGAAAAATATATAAAAATATATTCTTTATATACTTTATGGATAATGACAATAAAAAAAAATTATTACTATTGAAATATGAAAGTGAAGTGAAACGACCCAAAAGTGCAGACTTGGGGGTAAAAAGTGACACCAGAGCAAAATTACGTGCTCTTATTTCAAAACAAATATTAGATAACTCGCAAACAACAAGAAGAAAATATAGTCACTCTATGGTTTCATCTACGAATTCAGATAACTATATAAAAGACCAAAATGCGATAAGTGCCTTAAAAAAATTACAAAAAGAAAGATTAATTATATCCAGATTAGGATTTGCTGAACGCGCTTATGACTTGGATAAACAAATAGAAATTATGCGTGAAAAAGCAAAAGTAGTAAGGAAAGCAGAGGAAGAAAAATTAATGAATGAGATGTTGGAAACGTTGCATAAAAAAAATGAACGAAAACAACAAAGACTTGATGCGGTTATAAAACAAGAATACAATGAACTAGAAGAAAGTATTAAAAAAGAAAAAGAAGAAATGATTGAAAATCATCACAATGAATTTTTAAAAATTATTGAAAATGCAGAACGTAAATCTATTGGTAAAATTAAAAGTTGTAACTGTAAAAATGAATATTTATGTCACCATAATAAAACTTCATCTTGGAATATACGGAAACCCAAACCAATTGTAATATTATACCGTAAAAATAGTAAGAGATTAAAACAAGGTGGTCGTAATGATGACGCTATACAAATTGAAGAAAAAGCAGATGAAATTGATTATGAAGACCAGTTGGAATGGAAAAAAAATATTGCAAATTCCATCGTGCAGTCACCTTGGAATGCAAATGAACCGATTATTGATAGAACAATTGAAAAACATAAAAAAGAATTAGAAACGCTTGAAAAAACTCACGAGTTCAAAAGAAATGCGTTCAAAGAAAAATCTAATAGACGTAGATTTGCATTACAAAATAACCTTATCACAGATGTAAGACGATTAAAAATAAAAGCAAAAAGAATATATGAACAAAAGTTGCAAGAAAAATTAAGACAAGAAGGATTAGATGATAAAACTGACTTTTCAGATGATGATTCAGATGAAGAAATACAAATGAATAATCGTACGTTGAATAGTATGATGTTTCAAAAAGATAAACCAGTATCAACTGTTTCATTTTCAGAAGGAGAACAAGATGCATTAGTCAACAGTATTAAACAATTTAATGAATCTTATTACAATAATAATACAATACATCAGTCATTCAATTATTCACCAAAAACAAATGCAATGGTTAAATTTTTGGAAAATAATGAAGAATCATTACCAAAATTAGTAAGTGAAACTAAGTATAAAGTTACACAAAATAACGTTTCATTTTCAATAGATGCGGACATTGATATGGATAATAATACTATTACACCAATAATGCCTACTATGTCAAAACCTACATACAATACATTTATACGTCAAGGAACAATTATCAAAGAGATATAATATATTACTATTCATTGTAATAATATATTATTTTTTCCAAATAGCACCGTGTTTTCGTAACAATGCCTTAATTTTTTCACAAGTACAAGAATTCAATGGTGTTCTACCATATTTATCTGGTGCATTTACATCTGCATTTTTTGAAATTAATAACTCAAGACACTTAATGTTATTTTCCGTTGCGGCAACATATACTGGTGTTCTTCCATTGTTTCTACCTTTATGTACATCACCACCTCTGTCTATCAATAATTTCAAACAGTCATAGTTTCCGTGGTATGCCGCTACATATGTGGGGGTTCTACCATCTTTGTCTAGTTTATTTACATCCGAACCAACATCTAGTAATAACTCTAAACATTTAATGTGATTGTAAAATGTCGCAACGTGTATGGGTTCTTCGCCACGCTTTTCTACTAGGTGAATATCTGCACCATTATCTAATAATAATTTTAAACACTTATAACGACCATAACGCGAAGCAATGTATGCCGGTGTTTCATTAAATGACGCTGGAATATTTGGATTTGCACCATATAGTAGTAGTAATTCTAAACATCCACTGTATCCATTACAAGATGCAACCCATAATGGTGTTTGTAATTTATCATTTTGGTAGTTAATACTTTCAGAGTAGTTTCCCCATTTTTCTAAAAAAATTTCTAACTTGTCAGTTGAATTATTAAATACCAAGTAATGAATATTTTTTCCTATTTTTTTAATTAATTTGCGTTCTTCATCTATTTTTTGCTCTTGTTCTGTAAAAAATTTTTCTTTATAATAAGGGTCATCATTTGACTTGTATGTATCAGCAGTAATATGTGACGCAAAAGACATTACTATTATATTATATAATGACTTTTTATATAATTATTATATATATTTTTGAAATCAAAAATTAGCAAATAATGAATTATCGCCCTTAAAAGACCTTATTTTTGGGAGAGTTGTTAACGCTTCATACATATCTTCATCTAACTTTGTTGGAATGTAACTTGGTATATATGTGCCATTTGTAATTTCATCTACTGTATTTTTGTAATCCGTGAACAACTTATGATTGAATATAGATAGAGTTCCTTCTTTTACTCCAATTCGTTTATCCCGATGACCATTGAGCAGTTCGGTCAATAAATTTTCCATGTTTTCATTTTGTATCACTTTTTTTACATCATCAATTAAAGTAAATCCTTTCCTATAAACATTTACTATATTTGTAAATAATAACATCATATCATTTTTTGATTCAAAAGGTGCTTTTTTCATAAATAATTCGTGTAATAATACTCCCAATGACCATATATCTGTAGATTTATCATAACCTATATTCATTAAAATCTCTGGAGATAAGTACTCTGGTGTTCCACATAATGTATATGTTTTTTGATCAACCATTTGCATAACAACTTGTCCGTCTTCCCTAGTATATTCATTTACGTGTCGTATTCTTTTTGATAGTCCCATATCAATTAACTTTATATACCCTTTTTCATTTAACATAATATTTTCTGGTTTCAAGTCTCTATATATAATACCTTTGTTATGGATATAATCAAGAACTATAATTAATGATGACAAGTAAAAAAATATCAAGTCAAAAGGTAGTGTAGGTAGTATGTCATATATTGTTGTGCACAAGTCTCCATACAATAACAACTCAAAAACCATACATATGTGACTATTCGTTTGAAATGTTCCTTCTAATTTTATAATAAATGGATGTTTCAGTATTTTAAGTATATACATTTCCTCCATAAGATGTTCTACTTTTTTAATACTTTTTTTCTCCAACATTTTTAAAGCATATGTCGTCTCTAATTCACCATCTTTATAAATTGACTGTAATACATGTCCAAAAGAACCTATTCCCAACACATTTATATGATTGAACTGGTTACTATTAAATTTTATGGTTGGTTCAGTTATTGCTGTATCTTCATACAAATAATGTTTCATTTGACTTTGTATATTTTGTATTTTATTTTTTATGTTATTCATTATAACATTATTAACAATATATGTTTTTATTTTTAAATAATATATAAAAAAATATATAAAAGTTATATTAGATTTGTTAATAGTAGACTGTGAAATACTATGGCAGATAAAAGTGTTCGTCATAAATATATGAAAAGAACAACTATCAAAAATGGGATGAATGACAAAATAATTGTGTACTACAACAACTTTATGAGTTGTAATAACATAGACAAAAATATAAAACAAGTATTTGAGAACGACTTTATTGAAAAAGAAAAAAAAATTCAAGAATTATTTCCAACAGTAAAAGCACCAACAGAGACAGAATGTATTGAAATATTAAATTCAATATTGAAAATAGATGCTCTATGTTCTGTTAAAACTAATTCACAAGAATATGACTGGTTCAAAAAATTAATACATATGGTTGAAAACATACCAATATGTATTACGGTTTCATCCGCAAAAAAAGAGCATTTTGGATTTCCTCTTGTTTATGTAAACAAAGAATTTGAAAAAACTACAGAGTATAATAGAAGAGATATACTTGGTCAAAATTGTAGATTTTTACAACCGAGTGAACCGTTATCTGAAGAAATTCCACAACATTCATTGTTGAATAAGTCTTTGCGTGAAGGTAAAAGTACAAGTGTAATACTTACAAATGTCAAAAAAAATGGTTTAACATTTTATAATTTATTTACATTAAAACCAGTATTTGACATAGAAGGGAACTATATATACTGTATAGGTGTTCAAACAGAAATAACAAATGATGCAATAACTCATACACGTGCGCAAAATATAATAGATATTTTAAATATACTTTGTAGTTAACTATACTTCAAATTGTAAAATATCAATCAAATCAATTACATTTTTTATATCAGTCAAGTTAAGTTCGTCAGTGACTTCTGTCTGAATTCCAATTACAAATATATAATTTCCATAACGGTCACAAACTGGTTTCAATGCTATTAAATTTTTAAAGGGTATTCCATTTGCCTTATAGTTTGTTATAACTACACTAATTGGTTTTGAAACCTCTAATGAGTTTTTCATTAATACGTATTGCAATTCTTCTTTTCTGGGTGGTTCATCTGGTTGTAAAAAATTACAGTTTTTTCCAATTATATCTGGTCTATTATATCCAGTCATTTTCTCAAAACATTTATTAACATACAACAACGGAAATCCTAATATATTTTTTTTCGCATTTGATATAGTTACACATATTGGTAAATTCTCAACAATTGTTATCATTCGGTCAAACCATTTCAAGTCGTCTTGGTTTAAATGACTATACAAATAATTACGTTCTGGTTCTTTAAAAATTTCGGTAAATTCGTTTACAGTAGAATTTTCTGAATTAACTGGTCCGAATAGTTCATTTAATCTTGCCTCTTTTTCCCGAATAAGTTCTTTATTCAAGTCTTTGGATAAAACTAAATTTAAATTTGTATTTAATTGTTCACAGTATATGTATTGTAAATATGAGTTAGATTTTGGTTTGTTTTTTGCAACTTCAACTAAATTCATTAACTTTTCTGTTATTGTATATTGAAATAATATATTTTTATATTTTTTATACAATTATTTTGTTGTATTACAAAAAAATAAAACAAATATATAAATAGTAATAATAATGAAAATAGTAAAAAAAAATAAAGAAAAATCGTGTTGTTGTGTGAATGCAGAAAAATGTTGTTCAGATGTTGAATGGTCGGTTGGATATCTCATAGGCGAAACGATTTCTTGTATTGTAAGTATTTGCGTTCATTTTATAAATAACGCTACTAAGGGGTATGACTCACGAGGCAAAACAAAAAAACCAAACTATGCTAAAAGAGCGTCACTATAAACGATATTTACAACCATTATTTAAATTGTAATGTGTATATGTTGTTACGTATTCTATAAAGTCTCTACAACAAGGGCACATTATTTGATAACCTTGAGATACATAACTTACTTTATTAACGTGTTCACACAACATGTGATAGTGATATTCTAATAAACAGTCGCCGTGAAAAGCGTGGTTGCAACTTGTTACATATACTGGTTTATGAAATTTACACGTTTGGTCTTGTAACAAAGTTTTCATAAATTTGGTTGACTCGTGGTCATCAATAATTAGTTGTTCGTGACATATACTACAGTCGTGTTCATTAGGATTTTCTATAACTTCTTTAAATATATTTTTGGGTTCATTATTTTCTTCTACATTTAGTTGTTCACTCATTTGATTATATTTTTTTATTATTGAATAAAATAATAAAAAAAAATCAATTTTATTTTGCAATTGTTAATTACATACGCTTATAAATTATTTTTAGAACCCCGGATTGTAGTCATCGTCTTTACCGAGATCCGACGCTTTAATATTTACTACATTATTTTGTATTACTAAGTTGTTCGTACTGCATTTATCTTGGGTGTCTTCTACATTACCAAATACTTTTTCTATTGTTTCATTATCATCTGGTTGTTCAAATTGAATAGTATCTTCCAGTTTGCGCATTTCTTCCAAGTCCAACACAACTTGGAATGAATTCGTTCCATATAAACCTTCTTGACCACACATGACATTTGCAGAAACACCGCGCATAATATCTAACTCTGCATGTCTTGCTGCTTTTAGAAACATTTCTGGAGTTTCTTCAAAAGATGCCTTCGCAATTGGACCAATGTTGTCGTTGTTGATTCCGTGTCTGAATATAGAAATCATTTTGTTGGTGAATGTCATTCTGTCACACAACATTGCCAAGTGGTGATAGTTGATATACGTACCATCAAATTCAATCACTTCTGCAATTTCATTATAAATAGTTTGTCTAGCGGCTTCAATACCAAATACGTTGTATGTCTCAACAATATCATTACTAAATGTACGTTTCTGGTCAATATAGTCAAGTGCTAATACGTCCATCATATTTGAACCAATTGTATCTAGAACCCAAATATCTTGTTTCTTGTATGAACCAGACACTTCTGTCAAGTTGTCTTTTATTTTACGAAGAATAACTTTATCAATATGTTTTACGCCACGAATGACAATATTATTCAATATTTGATCTTGGAAATTCTTCAACAAGTAAATTTGGTCAGACTGGTCTAGAGGATTCACTTTTGGTTTCTTTACACCTCCAGCAGCGCCACCTTTAGTTGATTTACTGATAACAGTATTCATACGAATTCTGAATACTAACTTGTCTGAATTGTAATCAGAGAATACACACGAAATTTCATCACCATAACTATTTTTCAATGTGAAATTAATATCATCCATAGTGATATTTTTCTCCAACATTAGTTCTGAATCCATTTCCATACGAAGTATCCATTTAGACTTTTCATTCGTGTTTTCTTCAACAGTTTTTTCCATACATTCATCCAACATATGTTCAAATTCATAATACTGCATCATTGTTTGTTGGTCTTCATTAATCAAAGTGTTCAAGTCATCTGGGTCAAAACAAATCTCCATTGACTTCACGATTTCTTTCATATTTGTATTTTCCAACATATACATAATAGACTGCGCTTTTTCTCGGTCTGTTTGGTCTTCTGGTTTCATGTATATAGTTAACGAAGGATTCTTTGGTTCAGAAGATAATGACAATATTTCTTCAATTCTAGGAACACCACGAGTGACGTTGGATTTACTTGACACACCAGCAAAATGGAAAGTGTTAAGTGTCATTTGTGTAGTAGGTTCACCAATACTTTGTGCCGCAATCATTCCTACCATTTCACCGGGAGCAACAATTGCGCGTTTGTAGTTCACCACGATATTTTCTAACAGAATAGTTAACGCTGCACGGTTGAAACGTTTTACAATCAACAACTCTTTTGGAGAAAGGTTGTAGTAATACAAGGTCTTGAACAATAAAGTTGGAGGAGCACAACGGATTTTCTCAAGATTGGAGTATGTTTCTTCAATCATTTCAAACGCTTCCAAAGGAGTAATATCTACAATAGAATTTGCGTTAATCAATTGTTGTCCTTGAACATTATTGATTAGATGTGCGAATGCAACTGGAGTGCTGACAACACTATCACCTTTATTCTTGAATATTTTCTTGACAATTGCATCACGTTGTTCAATCATAAAATCGGTATAAAACTTGCATTTTTGATTGGTTTCTTCCATTTGTTTCTTGTAACGAGTCATTACATTTTTCAAGAAGAAGGTGGATAATGTTTTGATTTTGTCTTTTTCGTCTGGAATATTGAAGTGTGCGTAAATGTCTTGGATACTCATACCGACTAACGGGATGGGTTGATTTTCTACTTTGACTGGATCAATGTTATCGTCACCGTATGAGAATTGAACAAGTTTTCCTTTGTTGGTTCTGACAGTCATATCGTAACTGACCATTAAATCCTCAAGACCTTTAATAAGTCTTCTTTGGATGTAACCAGTAGAACTGGTTTTGACTGCAGTATCTATCAAACCAACACGACCACCCATTGCGTGGAAGAACAATTCTTGTGGTGAAAGTCCGTTAATGTATGAACTTTCAACGAATCCACGAGCACTTGGAGTATCGTCAAACTTGGTGAAATGTGGTAATGTTCTGTGTTCAAAACCGTAAGGAATACGTTTTCCATCCACGTTCTGTTGTCCCAAACAAGAAATCATCTGAGAAATATTCAAATCACTACCCTTTGAACCCGCATTCACCATAATAACGAATCGGTTGTCTTTATCCAAAGATTTCAAACCAATCTTACCCGCTTCCGAAGATGCTTGATTCAATATATTATTCACTTGTGTTTCAAATTCTTCTTGATTCGTTTTACCAGTATTGTTCTCAAACACTCCGATTTGGGTCTGGTCAATCAAACTCTTTACATCATTCTTCTTCTCACTAATGACTTTAATAATTGCTTGGTTGGTCTTTTCGTCTGAAATTAAATCACTAATTCCAACACTATACGAACTTGATTTCATATACTCCGTAATAATATTCTGTAAGTCGTCTATGAAATTCGCGGATGCAAAGTTTCCAAAATCATTACAGATACGATGGATTAAACCTTTGGAACCAGCGCCCAAAATATCTTTCTCCATGTGACCACGAATATATTGTCCGTTTCTTATCTCCAACACATTATTTGATGTCTTAGAGTCTTCTTTATCGCCAAATAACTTGGTCTTGAATCCTAGCGTTAGTGGTGGTAATATCTGTGACAATATATCAAAATTCGTAATAACATTTCCTTTCTCCAACAAAGCATTCTCATTCACTCGTTGGAACATCATCAGTATATTCATCGCTTCACGTGGTGTAAATTTTATATTTTCTCTTGTGAAACGATTGGAACCAAGCATAGAATCTTGAAAGATTCCAATAATTGGTTTGTTATTTGCCGGACTTACTATTTGATACGGCACTGCTGCCAAATTCTTTAACTCTGCGTCCGACTCCGCATCTTGTGGCATGTGAAGATTCATCTCCATGAATATCCCCAAGGTTTCCCAAGGGGCCGGACTGTATCTCAAGCCAATTCAGAGTGGTTAGCTCTTCATTATTGACCAACACCCGTTCAGTCTCTGAGTGCCCTCCATATCCTATCATAACGGAATTAGGAAGTAACACTGCGGATTGCCCAATCCTTCACATTATTACCGTTGGTTACGACTATTAATCGTGTTCCTCACAAATGTTTCCAAGAGTGAGTGGTAGTGAAGGCTCTAAGGGGTTTCCCGCATCAAGGTGTTTTGCAAATAAATCAATATATGTTTGGGGCATTTCCAAATTTTTTTCTTTATGATAATCTAATAATTTTTTCAAATGTTGTTCAATCTGTGGTTTTATAATTTTACTATTTTTTGTTAAATTTTCTTTAGCAGATAAAGGCATAGTATTTCTCCAGTTAAACGCAATAAGTTGTTCATCTAAATCATCCAAGTTAAATTTACAGAGTGGAATTACATGGTCAATGTGCCAAACTTTTCCACGATTTTCAATATTATAATTTTTATTATAGTTTAAAATCCAATCTAAATAGTCATTAGAAGAACAACCTAAATATTCAATTGTATGTTTAGTTTTAATTTTCAACGCTGACCATATTCTGGTGCGAATAATTCTTTTTAACTTATCCAAAGGTTCGTCTCTTTCACAGTGTCTACATTTTAGACGATTATATCTAAAATGAGATTTGTGTTTGATGGCGTTGCAACAACTGCATTTTTTATTATCTTCACCAATTTCTTCTATTTTCTGTTTTTGTCGTTCTAATACTTTATTATGTTTAAAAGTAGATGCCATTTGAATTAATTTCAAACGATGTTCTTCATCTTTATGATAGTGTTCGCGTCTTTTTTCACTAATACATTCTTTGCATATTTTACGACTTTTATAGAATAACGAAACTGGTTTATCCTTATTGCAGTTGTTACATTCTAGTTGAACCTCATTTTTTATTTCTAAAAGTTTATACTTTTCTCTGCTTCTTAAATTACGACATTCTTTGCATATATTCCTTTTCGGTATGAACTTGTCTTCTGTTTTTGTTAAACAACATCTTGAACAACTTTTTTCTAAAGGTTTTGTATCCGCTACGTTCATTTATATTATTATATAGATTATATCTTTTTTAAGTTATTTTTATTATATATTGCCCATATTAATTTATTCACTAGGAGGTATCACGCTTTTCACGCCTCCTGTTGGGAACAAGATAATTTCACTTTTAAAGTTTATCCCCATCAAAATCGGCATTGTAAGGCTTGGTCTTGCCTTAACATTTCCTTACCATTTCTGGTAAGGTCGGAGTACACCTTGTGCCTTATCTGGTTGATTAAACCATCATATAAGACCCGTAACCGTCTACTCTCTGAACCTTCCCCAGTGCTCTATCATAACGAGTTTAGGGGCTTGGCTGCTGATTATCCAATCCTTTACATTTTTACCGTTGGGTTCGTCAATTAAACGAGTTCCTCACAAATGTTTCCATAAGTGAGTGGTAGTAAAGGCTCTAAGGAACTTCCAGCAATTTGGTCACGTTGCCGTATATTACTTTTAGTAATACACGACTAGGGAGTATCACGCTTTTAACGCTCCCTGTTGCCGACACCAAGTCTATCGGCTACATTCATTCTAAAGGTGTCACCGCGTTTCATAATACGCGCGATATGCGCCATCATTGACATACGATGTAAAGTAGGTTGTCTATTAAACAAGATTGGGTCACCATCCATCATATGACGATGTACGATGTCACCATTCTCAAGAACGATAGATTTTCTATCAACATATCGTAGAGTAATAGAATCGCCATTTTTCTTTTCTAATATTTTTGCTCCGGGATGAACATCTGGACCATTTTGCACGAGTTTCATCAAGAACGCACGATTTACATTATTGACAACGACTGGTTTGGTTATATTTTTCGCAATTTTCATCGGAACACCGAGTTCTCTAATGGAAATGTTGGGGTCAGCAGTAATAACGGAACGAGCACTGAAATCAACACGTTTCGCCATAAGATTTCCTCTCATACGACCACCTTTACCGTTCAACCTATCTTTAATGGATTTCAAGGGACGTCCGGAACGTTGTGCAACAGATGCAATACCGGGAATTTTGTTATCCACTTGCGTAGCAGTATAGTATTGCAAGACGGTTGTCCAGTCGTCAATGATATTCGCCGGAGCGTTGTTTTGTATTTTTTCTTGTAAAGTTTTGTTGGTTTTTATGATATTTACTAAAATATGACTCAAATCATCTTCACTACGTTGTTGTGCATCGTGTTTCACAGAAGGTCTAACTGCTGGCGGAGGAACTGCCATAACTTGACAAATCATCCAATCGGGACGAGACCAAATAGGACTGAATCCCATAAAGGAAACGTCTTCGTCCGAGATTCTCTTGAAAATTTTCAAGACCATTTCGGGAGACAATTTAATCACCATATTTTCACCACCTTCTCCTTCTTCGGAAGATTCGGATTTCCATTCTGCGAAAATAGTTGCTAAACCTTCTTTGCGAATTTTATTTGCTTGCAAACAACCACAACCATCTTCGGTGTCTTCACCACATCTTTTCATTTTACTTGCTAAACCAAATACGTATTTCCAACGCGCATCGCCAGTTAATTTCAATGCTTGTTTATATTTTTCTTTACTGACGAGAAGTTTACTACACTTGAAACATACACAACGTAAAACTTTTAAAATAGTGTTTAAATATTGAATATAAAATACTGGTCGCGCTAACTCAATGTGTCCAAAATAACCGGGAGTTTGCATATAGTCAAGACCGTCTGTAGGGCAAATAAGTCCCGGTTCTAAAACCCCCATACGAGGGTCAAATAGTCCGCCGATAATTGGTTTATTATTGACATAAGTATCTCTAGAAGTAATTTCTGCCACGGAACCCTTACGGATTTCCTCTGGAGATAAAATACTAAATTGGATGCCAATTATCTTGGAACTGTTAAATTGAGTTGTAACTTTGCTTTTAGCAGACATCTTAATATATTACTATAAATATATTTAGATTGTTTAAAATCAATTTTATTATTAATTAATTTTTAAATGTTTTTAATTAATATATTTTTTTTGAGGACTTTTTACGAAAAATAATTTAGTATTTTTGTTATAAATAAAAAAATTGATTTAAAAAATTGGAAATACAAAGATTATATAATTACTTATTATAAACAATGACCAAAGATACCAAAGTTAAGAATTGTGCTAAAAAAGATACTTTATCCAAGAAAAGTAAAAAGAGAGAAGAAATGAATCGTCGTAGAAAAGCAAATGAAAACTCAGATGATGACTGCGACAGTTTTATTGAAAGTGACGAAGAAGAAGAGGAAATGGATACTCAAGAATACCGTAAATTTATTTCAAAGATATTCCCTTCAAAATATATTTCAAAAAAAATAGGTGATGGAAAAAAATTAAAAAAATTATTAGATGATGTTTCAAATGAAGATGATTCCGAAGAGGAAGAAGAAGATGAACAAGAAGACGAAGAGGATGAAGAAGAAAAACCAAAGAAAAAATTAATAATCCCAAAGTCAAAAACAACTTTGAGAAAATTCAAACCAATCAAAAAACTATTAAAAAAGTCAATAAAAAAATCTAAAAAAGTTATGAAGGAAGAATCTGAATCAGAAGATATTGAAGAATCCGAAGAAGATGATGATGATGAAGAGTCAGAAGATGAAGAAGAAGGAGAAGAATATGAAATCTCCGGAGGTAAAAATTCTGGAAAGTTCAATATTATATTTACAATCGGTGGTCAAGGTAACGAAGAGGAAGAAGAATGGGAAGACTATGATTCGGAAGAAGATGAAGACTATGATTCCCAAGAAGAAACCGAAAATGAAGATGAAAGTGTTTCCTCTGACTCATCATCAGACGATGACGAAGAAGACGAAGATGATGAGGAAGAAGAAGAGGAAGAGGAAGTAGTAACTAAAAAATCAAAAAAATACGCAACCCGTTCTTCTGCAAAAAAATCAACCAAGTCAAAAGAAGAAGAAAAGAAAAATAAAACTTCCGAAGCTTCATATAAAAACCAAGAAATTACTGTGATTGAAAAAGATGAAAATGAAAAAGAATCGGACTACGATGATGTCTTGAAACAACTTAGAGATTTACAAGGCAAACATAAAAATAACAAAGCAATCTCGGAATGTATTGAAACTTACGAGAAAAAAGTAAAGGAAAATAAAAAGAAGGCTGAAAAGAAACAGAAAAAACAAAAAGATAAAAATTCACGTATATTCAAACGTGTTCTTCGTGACAAGAATAAAAACAATGATTTTGAATTCTTTGAGAAACTAGAAATTGACGAACAAAAGAAAATCATCAAAGAAGTTCGTGAAATCAATAAAATAAGTCGTATTGAAAAACCATACCGAATGACGTTATTAGAATCAGATATTCCGGCGATATTCAAAGCATCTGCGATGAAAAAGATTTCAAACCTCCGCTATATGGAACCCGGAAGCGGTGAATACTATAAAGTCAAAAATTGGGTTGATACTTTTATGCAAATTCCATTCGGTAAATACAACACATTACCAGTAAATATTAGTGATGGTGTTGAAAAGTGTCACGAGTTTATGGAAAATGCACAAAAAACATTAGATAGTGCTGTATATGGTTTGAACGATGCAAAGATGCAAATTATGCAAATGTTAGGACAACTCGTAACAAATCCACAAGCAATCGGAACGGCGATTGCTATAAAGGGACCGATGGGTACAGGTAAAACGAGTTTGGTCAAGGAAGGTATTAGTAAAATTTTAAATCGTCCGTTCTCCTTCATTGCATTAGGAGGTGCAACAGATAGTAGTTTCTTAGAAGGTCATTCCTATACTTATGAAGGCAGTGTTTGGGGCAAGATAGTTCAAATCATTATTGACAGTAAGTGTATGAATCCAGTGATATATTTTGATGAGTTGGATAAAATAAGTGATACACCAAAAGGTGAAGAAATTGCCGGAATATTGACACATTTAACGGATACATCACAAAATTCGCAATTCCACGACAAGTATTTTGCTGAAATAGATTTTGATTTGAGCAAGTGTTTATTCATATTCAGTTACAACGACGAGTCAAAAGTAAATCCAATCTTGCGTGACCGTATGTATAAAATTCAAACGAAGGGATACGACAAAAAGGAAAAGACCATTATTGGTAACAACTACTTATTACCAAAGATTAGAGAACAAGTGAAATTTTCAAGCGAAGATATTGTCATCCCAGACCAAGCAATTCATCATATCATAGAAGAATATTGTATGAAGGAAGACGGTGTGCGTAACTTGAAACGTTGTCTAGAAATCATTTACACCAAACTGAACTTGTATAGATTAATGAAACCCGGCACAAATTTGTTTGAACAAGAAATGTCGTTGAAAGTAGAATTCCCAATGACAGTTACCAATGACATAGTAGATAAGTTGATTAAAAAGGATAAAGAGGCATTAAATAAATCGTTATATGGTTTATACGTATAAATAGTTATAGATAATTAGATTTTGTTTTGTAAAATAATAATATTTTTTATTGAATTGTATTAAAAATATTATTTTAAAGTAAAGAAAAGAAACTCTAAATAAAATTATGATGAATTCTGTAAGTAGTAGTAACTTTACAGTTTCAACGCCATTACTAGAATATGAAGAAAACGAAGTATGTCATAAATTTTCACCAATATTAATCATGTTTAGTTGTTTTATATTCTCGGGCATAGCATTTATCATATATTATTCGGTTTTTATGTGAAACACGACTTATCTTTTATATTTCCTTCTCACACGTCTAGTGCTTTTTCTTTTGTTTTTTCTTGTTCTTCTTCTTGTTCCCGCACGTTTTCTACGTCCACCTTTACCAGATGTAGGAGGTCCTAAAAAGTTTCCTATGTTACCACTTAGTTCTTTATTTGCGAAAATAGTTTCTGCTGATGTTACTTCTTGGTCTGCTGGATAATTACGAATACGTACCTCCATTTTTTTTGTCATGTCGTCAAAGTCTTTTCTATGATTTTTTTTTCTAAAAAATCTTGCGTAAGGAGGAGTAAATTCATTTATTTGTTGTTGCCACTCATTGTTTTGACCATTCAAGCGATATCTAATTGTTCCAACTGGATTGTTTAGAGCAACAATTTCTATACACTGAATCGCCATGCCATTCATAACAGATAAAACTACACTTTCATTTGGAACAAGATTATTTCTATCTACTTCAATAAAATTACCAGAATTAAATAATTCATCTCGCGTTGGAATTGGAGGACACGCTGGATCAGTATCCATTTATATATAAATCAAAATATTATTTTTTATATTTCCTCTTAATACGTTTGGTGCCTTTTCTTTTGTTTTTTCTTGTTCTTCTTGTTCTCTTGGTTTTTCTACGCCCTCCTTTACCAGATGTAGGAGGTCCTAAAAATTTTCCTATGTTATCACTTAAACCTTTATTTGCGAAAATATTCTCTGCTGATGTTAATTGCCGATTTTCTGGATAATTACGAATACGTACCTCCATTTTTTTTGTGACGTCGTCAAAATCTTTTCTATGATTTATTTTTCTAAAAAATCTAACATTACGCCTCCAACGCCTCCAAAGTGTTCTGGCAATACCTTGTTCTGGACCAGAAAGGTATCTATAACCGAATTCATCATTTGGTTCATCTTCTGGACTGTTTATTAAAATCTCAACACACCTTATTTGATAATTTTGGTCTGAAATTACTGGTTCATACTTTATTACTGTTTCACCTACCTCAAGATTGTTTATATTTACTTCAATAAAATTACCAGAATGTAATAACTCATCTAACGTTGGGATTGGAGGACACGCCGGAATAGTGTTCATCGGTTATATATAACATAATAATAATTATTTATGCATAGTTATTATTTGAAAACGACATTCTTAGTATTCGGAGTAAGGAACGTTATTTCCACCTCTGTCAATTAAATAGTTGTATTGCGGAACCGTCATACAAGCGCAACCACTGCTATTAGAGTAAGCATTTGGACAACATTGTGGTTTAAATTGGGTAGTAGCAAAGAAATCCAGTTGACCTTCTGGAAGAGGAATTGGTTGTTTTGGACGATTCAATATATTTTGAACTGGAGCATCTTTACTTATGTCTTGACCTTTGGTGTAAGACAAGTTAGGACTAAACCAAGAAGAAGTGTTAACTGGAGGCGCACGTGCGTCAGAATAAACATCACCACTCATAGAATTTACACCACTTCTAAATCCTTCTTGTTCTTCTTCATCATCATCATCTTTTCTTGTAGTAAAGGACTCAGTAACTTTGGCAAACATACGACCCGCTTCGTAAGGTGTAACAGTGGAACAAGAACATAAAACGTGACCAACCATAATCCAATATAGCATAACAATTATTATTAAAGTTACTAAATTAAACTTCATTCCTAATATAGAAATTTCCATTATATATAAATCCGAGATAATTATTGTTAAATAATTTAAATTTTTGTTTATCAAATTTAAATTATTTTTATCATTATTTAAGTACCTAGTTTTTTATGGTGGTTTTGCTGCAGGAGCAAAATATTCCTTAAAATCACCTAAATTCATAGTGCAACAAGAGCATAATAAGTTACCAAAGATAATCAAATATAATATATACATAAGAACCAAAGTTAAAATACGAAACTTGTATCCCAAAACGCTTATTTCACCAGAAGTGAAATTAATTTTTACCCCTAAAAACGAAATTTCACTCATTTCTATAAATTAGTATGAGAAAATTTTTAAAATAACAAACTACTATTTTTCCATAATTTATTTTTTTCTAAAACACGGTCAATTAAAGAATTATAATCTTTCATAAAAATTTGTCCAACATAGAATGTTTTTTTATCAGTTAGTAAATGGTATAATTTATTATCTTTATAAAAGTCAGTATTTTGAATAGAATCAAATGAAGAACGAGACTTTGACCTTGAACGGTTACTTGTTAATTCATTATTTTCTAAATAAGAATTAGAAGATTCGCTAGATATGCTCGTATTTCGTGTTTTTTCTGATTCATTAGTTTCATTATTTTCATAAATTTCAACAAGTCCGTAAACTTTTTCTCCATTTTTTAAAACATCTCCTAACTGAATAGACTTAATATTCTTCAAAGAACCATCATTCAAACGTATCATTGTATATTCACTAAAGCCTCTGTCAAATAACTTATGAATTTCATCTTTTTCTATTTTTTTATTTGGAAAATGATTTCCAACAAACTCATTAATTACATCAAATACTTCTTCAGTAACTTCATCCCAGTCAGAAAATACGTAGTTATCAACAATAATTTCTTTGCTAGTTGTGTTTAAACAATATATAACTGGTTCGGCATATTTTTGAATAACTACTCTGTCTGGATGTTTACTTACAAAAATCCATTTTCCGTTGTGTTTCACACGATGAGTACCACTTACGGTAACATTACCTAAACGATACATTTTTGTATGTTTAGCATTCAATTTTAATTTTGCAGTAACAAGGTTTACTTTATTCTCTTTGTCGTAGTAGTTCCATAGTTTATCACCTACATTAATATCCGAAATTTTCTTTGTAGTACCATCTACCATTTTTAGGACGGTATCTTTATCAAAACAAATCTTGGGTTTTTTAGGTGTTTTTGGAAGTTTGAATCCATCGTTTACGTGTAAGACATTTTTTAAAAAAGCAATAACTATTGCACAAATAATAACAACCGTAACGAATAAAACTGTTCCAGCAATAGCAGCTGGCCAAGCAAAAGATAACCATAAACCAATAATAATTGCAACAGATGCAACTAAAATAATAATTATAATCTGAACAAGACCTCCTAAAAATGCTTTTAATGCGTAATATGTCCCTAAACTAGTATATAATCCAGATGTTAAAATACCTATTACTTTTTGACCCATATCATTAAAGGCAATCAACATTTTTCTTATGGGCACAGTTACATTTAAAATACGACCCATGATTTCTTGTGTAATATTTCCAATATTTGTTCTAATATTTGCCAACAATGAGCGTATTGCATTAAACGCTCGCGAAATTTCTTGGAATACTAAGTTTATTGAATATGTTATATAAGTTAAAGGTTGTGTAGCAAAACCAGTGATAGATTTCAATATATCTTGCATACAATATGTAAAATTTTGCTGCGCAAAGTCAGTAGCACTAGTGCCTTCTGGTGCATTAATTAATCCAGCAAAAGGAATTACATTTGCTTTACAACGCTCTTTTGCCCAATTATCTTTAATGGGTTGAATATTTTTCATAACAGTTGAATAAGAAATAACAACAAACATAATCAAAATTAATAATATAAATAAAAATACTGACCCGCCATACTGGTCAAAGTATGACAAATCTTTATACATTTTATTAACTTCATCTGCTGCACCGTATTTATCATTTAAAATTTTATTGATTGAATTAATTGAATTATTATCCATATATACTTAATGGATAATAATC
>JACCDJ010459573.1_pt1 | contig 32938 bp, 34 predicted proteins | sample 7444481 | NCBI WGS metagenome assembly JACCDJ01 (sample SAMN15323435, study PRJNA562643) | freshwater metagenome | isolation source: river surface water | place: USA:Blue River Watershed | collected 2017-08-15 | reverse complement strand
TTCGTCCTTCGGCGCCCGATATCGACGTGGACTACGCCGACAACAGACGCGACGAGATGATCGAATACGCCAAACAAAAATATGGCGCTGATAAGGTCGCCCAGATCGGTACATTTGGTACGATGATGGCGCGCGGAGCAGTGCGCGACGTAGCTCGAGCCATGGGCTATCCATACACCATCGGTGACCGAATTTCGAAAATGATTCCGATGGGCTCACAAGGAATGCCGATGACTATCGACCACGCCATGGAAATTGTCCCCGAACTCGCTGAAGCTTACAAAAAAGAAAAAGACACCAAAGAAATAATCGATCTGGCCAAGAAGCTCGAAGGTTGCGTTCGTCACATCTCCGTCCACGCCGCTGGAGTAGTCATCGCCCCAAAAGAAATCACCGAATACATGCCAGTGCAGTTTGATCCAAAAGGCGGAAAAATAATTACTCAATACGACATGTATAGCGCCGAAGAAGCTGGGCTATTAAAATTCGACTTCTTGGGAATTCGCAACTTGGCTATCTTGGCTGACGCGGTCAAACTGGTCAAACAATTTTATGACATCGACATTGATCTCGACAATATACCGATGGATGATAAAAAAACTTTCGAGCTACTAGCCTCTGGCCAGACCGAAGGATTGTTTCAATTAAACGGCTCTGGGATGACTCGCTACTTGAAAGAACTAAAGCCGACTTCTATCCACGACATCAACGCCATGGTGGCCCTCTACCGCCCAGGACCGATGGAAACTATCCCAGAATACATAAAGCGCAAACACAATCCTCATCTAGTCAGATACATGGATCCACGCATGAAGAAATTCTTGACCGAGTCCCACGGCTTGATTGTCTACCAAGACGACTTGCTCTTCTCGGCTATCGAACTGGCTGGTTACAACTGGGAAGAAGCCGATAAATTCCGAAAAGCTGTCGGTAAAAAAATTCCTGCCGAGATGGCCGCTCAACGCGAAAAACTCACCAAGGGAATCATCGTCAATGGGCAGACTCCAGAATTCGCCGAAAAACTTTGGAAACTTTTTGAACCTTTCCAAGCTTATGGATTCAACAAAGCTCACGCCGCTTCCTATGGGCGAGTAGCCTACCAGACAGCCTACATGAAAGCTCACTATCCAGTGGAATATATGACCGCCATCCTGACCGCCGAGTCTGGAGACGTAGAAACGATTGCCAAAATTATCGAAGAATGTAAGCACATGAAAATTTCGGTGTTGCCCCCGCACATCAACGAAAGTTATGGCGGGTTCACTTGCTTGCCAGAAGTTGCTGATACAAAAATCAGCATGGAAAACAAAAGTAAAAATATTCGCTTTGGTTTTTATACAATCAAAAATCTCGGCACCGATATTTCTGACGCCATCATCACTGAGCGAAAGACCAATGGTAAATTTAAAAACATCACCGACTTCTTGGAGAGAGTTAAACACAAGAATTTAAATAAAAAATCCATGGAAGCCTTGATCAAATCCGGTTGCATGGACGATTGGGCCGACCGCGGAGTTCTCTTGGCCAACCTCGAAGCCATGCTCGCCTACAATCACGAAGGCTCAAATCAAAACCAAAACCAAGTTTCGCTTTTTGGTGGATTGCCTGATCTCAAAGCTCCAGAATTTCGTCTTCAAGATGCGCCACCCGCCGTCCAAGCTGAAAAACTTTTGTGGGAAAAAGAATTGCTCGGTCTCTATATCTCTGGCCACCCGCTAGATCGCATCCGCGAAAAACTCGAGAGTCGCGATATTAATATTAAAAAAATATTGGACGGTGGAGACCACCGCCTCGGCAACGGCATGACAGTGACCCTCGCCGGCATCATCGAATTCGTCCGCCCAGTCATCACCAAAAAGAATGACCGGATGGCCTTTCTGAAAATTGCCGACTTTACCGGAGCCATCGAAGCCGTAGCGTTTCCATCAGTCTATCAAGAAGCGATAGATGTTTTGGTAGCCGATAAATGCATAGCTCTCTCTGGAAAAATCTCCCTCAAAAACGGCGAAAAAAGCCTCATCATCGAAGCCGTAAAAGCAATTTAGTGATCACCTTGTCGCTGTTCTATCGCAAAATACTCACCTTTGTTCATTAAATCATCTAAGGTTTTAATCTTTCCAGATTTATAGTCTTCAATCCAATCATCAATTCTATCACGCTCAGAATCCACATTACCACTACTATGAACCAAACTCTTTAAATACTCACCAATTTTTCTAGCTTCTTCTAAATCTTCTCTTGAACGCTGGGTGATATTTAATTCCTCCATAAAATTTAATTAAACAACGTCATCGCTTTTTCGCGACTTTCGTCAAAAATTACTTCTAATATTTCCGCGACTTCTTTGGACAACTTTTTAATTTTTTCCAATTCCGGCTTTTTAAATTCCCCCAACAAGAACTTCAACACATCTTTTTCTCCGTGAACTTTTTTCAGTTTGCCATTAGCTGTAGCTGGAGTAATCCCAATTCTTATTCGTACAAACTCTTCAGATTTTAGAGATTTAATTATAGAACCCACGCCATTATGTCCGCCGGATGACCGATTGAAAGAAATTTTAATCTTTCCAAGTGGTAAGTCGATGTCGTCGTAAACAACGACCAAGTTTTCTAAATCTTTCTTGGTTTTGACGAGTTTGGCGACAGCCATACCTGACTTATTCATAAAAGTATCTGGGGTTAGAAACTTAATTTTTTTATCCTCCATCTTCTCTTCAAGAATTTGAACCAAAATCCGCCCGGTATTATGCCGAGTCTTTTCATATTCAACGCCTGGATTGCCGAGTCCTACTACAAGTTTCATGTTTAAATAATAACATTATGTATTAAAATAGAGCAAATTATATTACAAAACATTATACTCTATATTGTCAAGGACATTATATGCTATATTACATGCATGGAAAATCAAACTAATAACAATCCTCCTTATAATTACGAGGCCTACAAACCAACCCAGGAGCCTATGCCCCAAACCCCACACGATCAATCATGGTGGGAGTTGATAAAATTTGCCCTAATTGCTTTAGCGATTGTCATCCCTGTGCGCATGTACGTGGCAGAACCTTTCGTTGTTTCAGGCTCTTCTATGGTCCCCACCTTTTCAGACAGAGATTACTTGATAATCAATAAATTTTCTTATCGTCTAGATAACCCAAGCCGAGGCGATGTAATAGTATTTAAGTACCCAAATGATCCGTCAAAATTTTTCATCAAGAGAATCATGGCCCTACCTGGTGAAACCATAGACATAAGAGGAAATGATGTAACTATCACAAATACTCTTCATCCAAATGGATTGTTGCTCGACCAGCCTTTTGTAAAAAACTCTGACAACAATGATGTACACCTCAAGCTAAAGAGTGATGAATACTATGTTATGGGTGACAATAGATCCGCAAGCTCTGACTCTAGAACCTGGGGTCCACTCAAAAGAACATACATAACTGGAAAAGTCCTCTTACGACTGCTACCCCTTCAAAATATCGATATGGAACCTGGTAAATTTACTCAATTAGAAAATTAAAAAATATGAAAAAAATAAAAAGTAGTGCAGTAAAAAAAGAAAATAAAAAAAGACCTGAAGATATATCTTCACCCAAAGGAATGCGAGACTTGATGAACGAGGAATACTACAATTTTCAAGGATTCTTCGAGAAGGCCCAAGAAGTAGCCATTTATTATGGCTTCAAACCAATTGAAACTCCAATACTCGAACACGAAGAGTTGATCACTGGAGGCATAGGCGAAGGCACAGATATTGTCGATAAGGAAATTTATAACCTAAAAACCAAGGGCGGTGACCACTTAGCCCTACGTCCAGAACACACTGCCCCGCTTATGCGCGCATACATAGAGCACGGAATGCAAACCATGCCTCAGCCTGTCATGTTCTATCAATACGGCCCAGTATTCCGCCACGACAAACCTCAACGCGGACGTTACCGTCAATTTTGGCAATTTGATTTGGATTCTCTAGGTTCTGATAAAAGCATCATGGACGCACTCATCATTAAGGCCGGCGTAAGTATTCTAGAAGATGCTGGTGCAGAAAACCTTTCTATCGATATAAACTCTATCGGTGACAAAGAATGCCGAGGTACATATATACGAGAACTTACAAATTATTACAAGAAAAATTTGAGTTCCCTGCCTCCGATAGACCGCGAAAGACTAAAAACCAACCCTCTCAGAATTCTAGACTCTAAGGAAGAAAAAACCATAGAAATAAACTCAAACGCCCCAGATTCTATTTCTTTTTTGTGCCCTTCTTGCAAAAAACACTTCAAGGAAGTGCTTGAGTATTTAGGCGAGCTCGGTATTCCTTACAACATAAATAAAAACTTAGTACGCGGGCTCTCATATTACACCCGCACAGTCTTTGAAATAATCGAAGAAAAAGGTGAAGAAGGTGGCACGCCATTAACACTTGCTGGTGGTGGACGTTATGATTATCTAGCTCGACAAGTCGGAAGTAAAAAAGATGTTCCAGCATTTGGTATGTCTATCGGTGTAGATAGAATCATAGCTCAGCCTTGGTACAAGAAACTTGCCCCTCGTATTCTCAAGAAACCAAAAATTTATTTCATCCAGCTTGGAGCAGAAGCAAAATTAAAAAGTCTAAATATTATAGACATTCTACGCAAAGCCCATGTACCAATAGCTCAGTCCTTGTCAAAGGACTCCCTAGGTTCACAACTGGCCATAGCCGAGAAGTTAGCTATCCCTTACGCTATCATCTTTGGCGTCAAGGAAGCTATCGACAATTCTGTAATAGTGCGCAATATGGCCACTCGCTCCCAAGATACAGTCAAACACTCTAAGCTTTTGGAATATTTAAAAGAATTAAAATAGGTTCTAGGCACTAGGAAAATATCATGCCAAAAACGATTTTACAAAAAGAAAATAAAGTTTTACGGGAAATAGCCAAAGAGGTACCTCTTTCAAAAATACCCACACCTAAAATCAAAACCGTTATTAAGGAGATGAAAGCTTCCCTACGGTCACAGAGCGACGGTGTAGCCATAGCAGCCCCACAGATCGGATATTCACTTCGTATCTTTGTAGTCTCGGGTAAGATTTTCGATAATAATTTTATAACCAACAACGAAGATGAGATCGAGGAGAATCGTGTCCAAAACACCAAAGAAAACGCTAAGCCAAAAGACGTAATCTTTATTAATCCTAAAATCACAAAACTCTCACGAGAAAAAGAGTGGGTGCCGGAAGGTTGCCTATCAGTCCGACCATTTTATGGCAAAACTTACAGATCCAAAAAGGCTACTGTCACTGCTTACGATGAACACGGCAAGAAATTCGAACGTGGTGGCTCCGGGCTACTAGCACAAATCTTTCAACACGAGACCGACCACCTAAACGGCATTCTTTTTATAGACCACGCCAAAGATATCAAAGCAGAAGAAGTGAAGCAATAAATATGAGCAATAAATTAAATTTTGTATTCTTTGGCACACCGGACGTAGCTTCGGAGACGCTTGAGATTTTAAAGCAGGCTGGTTATTTACCCAGCCTTATTGTCACCGCTACTGACAAACCCCAAGGACGAAAGATGCTTCTCACTCCTCCTACAGTCAAAATCTGGGCCATGGAAAACAATATTCCATTCTTGCAACCAGAAAAAATCGATGAGGAATTTACTTTAAAACTTTCAACTTTAGACTTTCAACTTTCCCTAGTGGTTGCTTACGGTAAAATCCTACCAGAAGAAATTTTAAATATTCCCAAACTGGGATCTTTCAATATTCACTATTCCTTACTGCCAAAATATCGTGGCGCTTCCCCTGTCGAATCCACAATTTTAAATGGCGAAACTAAAACCGGAGTAACCATCCAAAAGATGGCCTTCAAGATGGACGCTGGAGCTATCGTCGCCCAAACCGAAACTGAAATCGGCGTGACCGAGACCGCTCCCGAGCTTCGCTCTCGTTTGATAAAAATTGGTGGAGATTTATTGGTAGAGACTTTGCCGAAAATTATAGACGGCTCAATCACCGAAACTGAGCAAAACGAAAACGAAGCCACCTTCTGTAAAAAAATTAAAAAAGAAGATGGACAAATCGACCTCGATGCCGACCCAAAACAAAACTATAATAAATTTAGAGCCTATGCCCACTGGCCGAGAACTTTTTTCTTCAAAGACGGAAAAAGAATAATAATCACCGACGCTAGCCTAATTGATGGGAAATTTGTCATCAATAAAATTATTCCCGAAGGCGGAAAAGAAACAGCCTACAACCCATCTACGCTAGTGTAGATGTAATTTAATATTTCGAAGTAAAAGGATTCCTACTAGATAGACCCTTGAGCATCTTTTTTACACTGCGAGCCCCACGATGAAACAACGTTTGTTTCCTATCTTTATTTTTACTAATTTCTCGGAAAAGAGTTTCTTTTAGGGAATCAATAGCGGCATACAAATCCGGTTCATCAGCACTGGCGTAAAATTCTTGGCCTTTAATTTTTATCAGACAATCCGCATGAAAAACATCTCCGGCGCGATGATTAGAGGTATTTGTGGAAATATCAAAAACCACCACAGCCGTATCTCCAGCCTCTTCCATTTTCTCCAACAATTTTTCTAAATTAGTAATCCGCTTTATGACATAATCATAGATAGCGGGAGTTATTTCCATGTTTTTACCTTGCAAGTTTATGTTCATAATTTATAAAAATTAATGCGAATAATTAACTATAATTATATGATACCACTATCATATCATTATAGCCAAATTTGTAGTATAATTAGACCTATGACGGCAAAAAGAAGGCAGAAAAGCAAGAAAACTGGCCGTAAGGTGGTAATGGTATCGGGTGGTTTTGACCCGGTACATATCGGTCATGTCCGCATGTTTGAAGAAGCCAAAAAACTAGGAGACCAGCTCATAGTGGTCCTAAACAATGACAATTGGCTTCGCTTTAAAAAAGGCTTCACTTTTATGTCTGAAGATGACCGTAAGGAAATAATCGAATCTTTTGGTTGTGTAGACAAGGTCATACTCACTGGACATACTTCAAATACTAAAGATATTACCGTTTCTAAAGAATTGGAAAAAATTCGCCCACACATATTTGCCAACGGTGGCGACCGTAAAGAAAACGTGCCCGTACCCGAATACGATGTCTGCGCCAGACTGGGCATTCACATGGTATTTAACGTAGGTGAAGGAGGTAAAATTAGAAGCTCATCTGAATTAGTAAAAAAAGCAAAAAATGCTCTTAGCCGGAAAAATAAAAACAAGAAAATAAAAAAATGAAATCAATCATCGTAGAAAAACCTTGGGGTAAGTTTGAACAATTCACCCACAATGAATCTAGCACTGTGAAAATAATTTATGTAAATAAAGGTGGATCTTTGAGTTTGCAAACCCACAAACATCGGAGTGAATTTTGGAAAGTTATTTCTGGTTCACCCATGATTACTATAGGGGGGCAAATCAGCGAAGGAAAAGCAGGTGACGAATTTAACATAGAAGCCCAAATCCCCCACCGAATAGAAGCACCAAATGATGATGTGGAGGTTTTAGAAATCGCTACTGGAAATTTTGATGAAAATGACATTGTAAGATTAGAAGACAAATATCACAGAGCCTAAATATAATTATGTATTCACTAAAACGATCAGAAAAAAACCCAATATTGGTTCCCACTCTCCCTTTTGAAAAAGAGGGAGTGTTCAATCCAGGAGTAGTAAACACTCCTAGCGGTGTGGTAATGCTATACCGAGCAGTGGGTGAATGGGAGAATTATATTTCTAGACTAGGAAAAGCTGTAAGCATGGATGGTGTAAATTTTGAGCGTGTGGGCCCTGAGCCTCTTTTTGTAGGCACAGAAAAATTTGACAAATGGGGCACCGAAGATCCACGTATCACCAAAATCGATGAAGATTATTATATTACTTATGTAGCACTAGCTCAGCCGGTACGAGAAAATAATATAGGTACTCCCAATCTACAAACTGCCACTGCCCTACTTAAAACTCGCGACTTTAAAACATTTGAAAACTTAGGTCTTATTTCACCAAAAGATTCTGACAATAAAGACATCGTGATTTTCCCAAGAAAAATAAATGGCAGGTACGCCATGCTTCATCGCCCAAACCACTGGCACAAAACCTGGTGCGATCATCTACGGGCCAACAATTTACCCCTGACTTGGCCTTGTGGCGAACCAGCAGAAATACTAAATCCTGGTATCTGGATAGCTTATTCAGATGATCTAAAGAATTGGACCGATCATAAAGTATTTTTACAATCTTCTCACCCAGAAGATTCAAAAATTGGTCCAGGACTTCCGCCAATCGAAACGACTGAAGGCTGGCTCGTAATCTACCACCACACCATCAAAACTGACAAAAAAGATGCTTTTTCATATTCTATTCGTGCGGCCTTGTTTGACTTAAATGATCCGACCAAAATGATCGCCAAACTTCCTCACCATATCTTGGAACCTGAAATGCCTTACGAAATGGAGAAAATTTCCAGTATAGTATTCCCGACAGGTGGATTTGTTAAAGATGATACTTTATATATTTACTATGGGGCATCAGATCGCTACATAGGGCTCGCCACAGGGTCATTGTCAGAACTTTTATCTGCGTTAAAGGAATCCAAAAATAATTAAGTATAATGAACAACAAACCTTGTATAGTGCATGTAAATACTTACCCACCAAGAGAATGTGGGATAGCTACTTTTAGTGCCGACCTTATAAGGAATCTAGAAGAACTTTTTTCAGACAAAGTCGACAATAAAATTGTGGCCATGAACACTGGCCTACCGCCACAATACAAATATGACGACAAGGTCATAATGGAGATAAATCAAAATGACAAGACAGCATATATAGAAACTGCTAGAAAAATAAATGTTATGCCTGAGGTAAAACTTGTGTCAGTCCAACACGAGTACGGAATCTTTGGCGACAACTACGGAGAAAATATAATTTTGTTTTTAAAAGAACTGCAAAAGCCAGCAAGTGTCACTTTTCATACAGTCTTACCAACCCCTTCTGAAGGAATGAAATCTGTAACAATGGAGATAATTTCTCTTGCCGATCGAATAATAGTCATGACCGACCTGGCTAAACAATTCCTAATCAATACTTACCAAACCTCGGCAGACAAAATTCGAGTAATTCCCCACGGTATTCATCCCCAAATTTATACAGATTCCAAAGCCGCAAAAAAGAAATTGGGCCTTGAGAACAAAACTATCATTATGACTTTTGGGTTGTTAGGGCGTGGCAAGGGCATTGAATACGGGATAGAAGCAATGCCAAAAATTATAGAAAAATATCCCGAAGCAATATATCTAGTAGTCGGAGGTACTCATCCGGTAGTACTACGCAATGAAGGTGAAGTTTACCGAAACGAACTCACAGAAAAAACAAAAAAACTCGCTATAGAAAATAATGTAATCTTTCACAATAAATACGTATCGACAACAGAACTTTTGACTTATCTAGAGGCTACCGATATCTACCTGTGCCTTTCTCAAGAACCAAACCAAGCCGTATCTGGAACTCTCACTTATGCCCTAGGTGCTGGGCGCGCAGTGGTGTCTACACCATTTATGCAAGCCAAGGAAATAATCACCGACGATGTGGGAATACTGGTAGATTTTAAAGAGCACACCAGAATAGAACACGCTATTTTAAACCTTCTAGAAGATGTAGAAAAAAGATTGAGTATGGGAAAATCTGCTTATTTTAATACCAGAATTATGACTTGGCCAAATGTAGCTCTGGCGTTTATGCGAACTTTTTCTGAAATATTGCCGACCATTACTGAAACGAACAAAAGCTTACAACCTATTAAAATAGATTATCTGAAAAAATTGACTGACGAATTTGGTTTGCTACAATTTGCGGATTTAAATAACCCAAACCCGAGGTGGGGCTACACTCTAGACGACAACGCTCGAGCCCTGGTAGCCATGTGCTGGTACGATAAAAAATACCCATCCCAAGAGAATCAATTCTTGCTAGATACATATATGAAATTCATCGAAAGATCTCAAAAGCATGACGGTGGATTTAATAATTATTTCGATACAAACAAGGGCCCCTATGATGAAATGAACAAGGGAGTAAACCTAGAAGACTCTAACGCCCGTGCCATATGGGCAGCCGCCCTGGCTAGCACTTCTCTGGAAAATAAAGACATAAGAGATAGATCCTTGAAGGTTTTTGAAAAAGAACTTTCAAACCACCAAAAAATACATTCACCTCGAGCCGTGGCTTTTTATATAAAAGCTTTTGCTGAATACTATTTACATCATAAAAATTCAGAAGATGCGTATAAACGCATCGAGCAGTATGCTGACTTTCTGGTGGATATATTCCATGATGCAAGCGACGACAAGTGGCGATGGTTTGAACACACCCTGACTTACTCAAATGGAGTACTACCGGAAGCCCTACTGATAGCGTATGAGATCACCCAAAAGCCATCGTATCTGACAGTAGGCAAGGAAACACTAGATTTCTTGGCTAATCATTCATTTGAAGGCGATATGTGTTCGCCTGTAGGCCAAGCTGGTTGGTATAAAAAAGGTGGACAAAAAATCCGCTACGACCAGCAACCAGAAGAAGTGTCGGCGCTGGTTCTCGCACTGAAAAAGATGTTTTTTATCTCTAAAGATAAAAAATACCATAAACAAATGAGCTTAGCTTTTGATTGGTTCCTAGGTAACAATATATCTAAACAATTAGTTTACACACATGCGACCGGTGGATGTTATGACGGCATTAGACTAAAGGGTATAAATCTAAACCAAGGTGCGGAATCCACAGTATCTTACCTGCTGGCTAGACTGGCTATAGAGACAACAGATCTCGAATAAATTTCTTAGTATCTTCCGGTCCTTCCACCGAAAAATAATCTACACCTGTTCGGATAACTGCAAAATCATTCCCTCCAGGAAATAGTGCGTCACCGACAAAAATCATATCTTGAATTTTAATATCTAAATTTTTTTCAATCTGATTTAGGCCATACGCCTTATCGATCCCCTTTTTAGTAACATCGATAGAGGTAAAAGCTGCTGCATGAACTTCAAATTCAGGTAGTCGTTCTTGTACCAATCTGGCAATTTCCAATTTCAAAGGATCATTATTTTTCTTCCATTCTTCCTTGAGGCGCACCCCTTCCTCACCTAAAACATCTACCACATCTTGACCAAGCGCAGAAAAAGTAATTTGTGCCCCACGGTTCTCAATCACTTCCCCATATACTTTAACGGGAGGGACATAATTAATTTCTCTTAGTACATCGTCAAAAGCCTTGTTAATTTTCGCTGACTCAGCATCACCCAATGTAAAATTATAAACCTCTTGCCAATCATTTTTATAATTATAAAAAGCATTGGCCGTAACCGGAAAGAGAAATAAGTTGGCCAAAAGTTCAGGTGTTACCTTAAGATTTGATAAAAATTGCTTTTGAAATTGGTTATATGAACCTCCCCCAATAATAGCCACTTTCTTTGTCTTCAAAAGAGAACCGATCAATTCAGACATATCTTCGGTCAGGTGTGACTTAGTCTTGGTGAGAGTCCCATCTAAATCAAAAACTATCAATTCTTTTTCTACTGCATCTGTAGGGTTGGTTATTTTCATATTATTTTATATAACTATCAAAGTATATCGCATGGCAAGTATACCCGCCAGGGTTTTTCACTAGGTAGTCCTGATGATAGTCTTCAGCTTTGTAAAATGTAGTAAGCGGTTCGAGGGTGGTGACTACCGGGTCTTTCCAGCGCTTAGAATCATTCACAATTTTAATAAATTCTTCACCTAATTTTTTCTCTTCTTCATTTCCGTAAAATATCGCTGACCTGTATGAAGTCCCCCGGTCATTGCCTTGTTGGTTTAGTGTGGTCGGGTTGTGAATTTGGAAAAAGAAATCTAACAATTTTTTGTAAGAAGTTTTTTCATCATCATAAGTTATCTCCACGGCTTCTGCATGGCCTTCGTGATTGTGATATGTCGGATTCTCTGCACTACCGCCGGTATAACCGACAATAGTATCCACCACGCCCGGCTGTTTCCGAATCAAATCCTCGAGTCCCCAAAAACATCCTCCGGCAAACACAGCTTTTTTAATCATGTTATTGAAACACATGATAAAAATTTTTTGTCGCCGAGGGTCCCACCTCGAAGAGGAAGGGCGCAGGCGCGAAAAATTTATATCAGGTGTGTAAATTATTATTTCCCCTCAATAAATTTTAATGAAATCGAATTCACACAATGGCGGACGTTTTTTGGGGTTTCCATCTCGCCTCTAAAAATATGCCCCAAGTGTCCACCACAATTGGCACAAGTAATCTCCGTGCGCATACCATCGGCGTCCAATGTTTCTTTGACTGCGCCCGGAATCTGATCATCAAAAGCCGGCCAGCCACAAGTCGACAAAAACTTTTGCTTGGAATTATAAAGTGGCGCGTTGCACTGCTTGCAGACATATACCCCAGTATCCATAGTGTTTACATACTCGCCGACAAAACGCCGTTCGGTGCCCTTGTCGATGATGACTCTCTTTTCTTCTTCGGTCAGCTCATTTAATTTCATATATTTGAGATTATAGCATATAATAACATTACACCGATTCGCCTAGATTGACTTTTGGGTAAAAATGGTGTATAATATACCTATATATGAGTTTCCTGCGCGAATTAAAACATATAGTAGTCCCCCACGAAAAGCATAAAAATATACCTCACCTGTTACGTGGTGAGTTTGTTGGAATGCTCTCTCTTTTGGTGATTACACTATTTTTTGTAAACCAAAATAATTTCAAAATTATTAGCGGGTTAAATTTAACTGGAGCTATCTACCCGGCTGTTCTTGCTGACATGACAAATGCCGATCGCACAAATAGCGGACTGTCAAAACTAGCCTGGAATAACACATTAGAAAAAGCAGCTGGAATGAAGGCAGCCGACATGGTTGCCGATAGTTACTTTGCACATACTAGTCCACGGGGTATCACTCCATGGTATTGGTTTGACCAAGCCAAGTATGAATTTATCTATGCTGGAGAAAATTTGGCGATAGACTTTACCGAATCCAAAGACGTCCAACAAGCATGGCTCAACTCACCTACTCACCGAGCCAATCTTCTAAATCAACATTATACTGAAATAGGCATCAGTGCAGTAGATGGAACATACGAAGGAAGAACGACTACTTTTATAGTAGAATTTTTTGGTAAACCCACCAAGACTGCCTTGGCCTCAAATACTCCTACTGTCGATAATGCCGGCAATGTTCCGCAAGTAGTACCAACAACCGACAAAAACCTTCAACCAGAAATAGCCGGCGCCAATGCACAAACCACTCCAAAAACCACAGATACTATTCGGGTAATTGAGCAGACTGAGAAGGCCAAAGAAAAATTTATAGGTGTAGAAAACACCTATAAGAGTGCGGACATCACAGCCGCCTCCGAAGCCCCAGTAGTGGCTACAGACGACAGTTATTCTACTTGGTATCAACGCCTAGCCGTAAGCCCCACAAACGCTATCAAGGCCCTATATAGCACCATACTCGCCCTAGTACTTATGTCCATGATATTGGTTATGTTCAAAGAATACCAAAAACACCATTTCAAACATTTACTAATGGGTGCTCTACTCATAATCCTAACCAGCGCCTTCTTCTTCTCAATCCAATCTCCAGCAATAATACTCGCCTTCTTTTAATACCATAGTGACAAATAAAAAAAGCCCCTTAGGGGCTTTTTTTATTTCTTTTTCTTTGCGAGCAAAGCGTGTTTCGCAGCCAGACGCTTCTTTGTCTTATGTGAACGTCGTGACTTAGGTCTTTGACTCAATGTTGTTCCTCTTTTTGCCATATATTTATATGATACCTTATTACTAATTAGATTTCAACCAAGCAATCATTTTATTGAAAGTAGTTGCTCCAGCTTCCCCGTCTGCACTCAAGCCCTCAGCCTTTTGGAATGCAGTTACAAGCTTTACAGTACCTGCGCCATAATCATTGTCTATCTTAGTGGTGGTATTATTATAACGATTCAAAAACTTTTGAACTGTTCCCACTCGTGCACCCGCTGAGCCCTGCTTCATATTTATCTTATCGTCTACAAGTTTTTGCAATTCATTAATCAAGCTTTGGTCTTTGTCGGTAGTAGTAGTACTAGGAGTTGTGGTGGTAGTTGTGGTTGTAACCGGCTTCTCTTCGGTTTTAGTTGTAGCAGTAGCTACAGTTTCTTCTTTAGTATCCAAAACTGCGAGCCCACTCTCCAATTCTTTGACTTGTTTTACCAAAGTTACATTTTCTTGCTCTAGTTGCTGTATTTTTTCCTGGAGAGCATGTTCAGATCCAGACTCTATGGTGGACACAGACCAATACCAAACTAAACCGAGTGTGCCTAAAACTACAATTGAAAATAATCCAAATTTTAATTTATCCATGTCTAATATTTTATCAAAATAAAAACCCTCACACAAGAGGGTTTTTATTTTTTAAAACTTATTTATTGAGCACTGCGCGAGTCAGTGGACCTACCACCCCATCTCCTACTAGACCGTTTGCAAGTTGGAATTTAATTACTGCAGCCTTTGTCATAGGTCCAAAGTTACCATCGACAACCAGTGTACCAAATCCAGCATTGTTCAAGAATTTTTGAAGCTCCATGACTTCGTTGCCCACAGATCCCAGCTTCATGTTTTGAGTAAAATTAAACTTTGCAAAACCCAAAACTGTTCCAGTGGTTCCCGTAGATGTTCGAGGACGACTACCTCCACCACCAGAAGAACTTCTTGCGTTAATATCTGCAGTACTTATCGCAGTCTCAGAAGTTAGCTCGTAGTTCTCAGCATCATCACCAGATATTGCAATTCCATTTACAGTTACTGTCTTGCCTGTGCCAACACTAGCATCATCAAAATCTGCACTTACATAAGTTTGAGTTACTACATCACCCAAAACAGCGTTATTGCTCAATGTTACAGTAGCTGTAGTTGTACCGTCTACTACTTTGTCTGAAGCTACTGCTGAAACTGTGAGCTCTCTTTTGTAAATATTTGCCGCAGTTGTGTCAGATGTTGTAGAAAGAACATAATTATCTGCATCTTCACCTGACAAGGTCATGCCCGAAACATCGACACGTTTTTCAACGCCAGCGTCTTTATCTTCAAAAGAAGCAGAGCCGACAACACACACTACGTCATCATCTCCAATTGGTGTGACTGAACAAGTAGCCGATGCGTTAGTATTAGCATCATAATCCTTGCTCGAAGCAGATACTTCCGGAGTAAGGGTAGCCCTAGTAATATTTGCCGTTGTTGGCGTCATTAAAGTCACTTCATAATTTGAATTACTAAGTGTAAACCCTGAAGCAGTGACTGCTTTACCTGTGCCCACATTTTCGTTGTTAAATACAGCCGTTCCACCTGTCGCCGTGATGACAGGATCTGGTGCTATGTTCCCTGTTACTGTCCGAGTGAGGATAGTCGCCGAAGTATTTCCATCATAAACTTTATTGTCTGCTGTGAATGAGACTGTTGCTGGGGCAGCTGTGATTGTGCCATTTTCACTATCCACAAGAGTTACAGCATAGTTGTCTCCTTCATTGCCATCAGTGATCACTATCGCAGGAATCATGGTCTTACCTGTTCCGACATTAGCGTCATCATAAGTTTCTGATCGAACTGCAGTATCAGTTCCTTGTAGCGCCCCTGAAGTTATCGTCGGGAGAGCAGCAGCTCCTGTTGTGGTATCGTAAACTTTTGTATTTGCAACACTCGTGACAGTAATAGCTCTTGGAGTTATGTCTGCTGTGGTGCTTGCAGTAGTATTCCATGTGTAATTTATAGCATCAACCCCGGTTACATCTATACCAGTTACGTTCACAGTCTTACCATCAGCGACATGCTTATCATTAAACAAGGCTGTGCCTGTGATTGTTAAATCATCACCAGACACCCGGTCATCATCAAAGTCGACAGTAGCAGACACACCTCCATCATAAACCTTATCTATTCCATCGACTGTCACATCGAGAGTTCTCTTGGTGATATTTGCAGTTGTAGTATTTATAGTTCCCACACTGTAGTTTGAATCACTGAGAGTAAATTCTATAGCGGTGACAGTCTTGTTTGTGCCGAAATTCTTATTATCAAATGTTGCAGTTCCATCAGAAACCACAACTGTTTCTACCCCCACCGTCCCTGTAGCTGTTCGAGTTAATATAGTTGCAGATTCATTCCCATCATAAACTTTATTGTCAGCAGTAAATGAAACTGTAAGTTCTTTCGGAGTAATGTCAGCTTCGTCTGTTTCAGTTGTTACAGAGAGCACATAATTTTCGGAATCATCACCATCGATAGTGATACCTGTGGCTGTGACAGTTTTATTCTCGCCGGCATCTTTTGTGTCGAACGTCGCTACACCTACAGAACAAGTGACTACATCAGTTCCGAGAGCTGACACAGTACATGTAGCAGAAGCAGTATTATCTCCATCGTAGACCTTACTAGACGCAGTCACTACAGGGGTAAGTTCTGCTGGAGTTATATCGGCAAGCATTACTGTAGGAGTCACTACTAGATTATAATTTCCTGCATCAGCTCCTGATTTTACAGCTGTAAGCAGACTTACCACTTTTCCCGTGTCTACAATCTTTGTAGCAAATGATCCTGTACCAGAGACAGTAACATCATCTCCAGAGAGCTTGTTATCTGTAAAAGATATTGCGGCTACTGTGTTTGCGTTGTAAACTTTATCAGAAGCAGAAGGCACGACATTTAAATTTCTTTTTGTAATAACTCCAGTCATAACGTCTACGAAATTTACTTCGTAGTTATCTCCATCATTATCATCATCAACTGTTCCATCTGGGGTAAGTGTTAGTCCTGTTCCAACTTCTTCTGTAGTATAAGATTGGGTAAAGTCTAAATCATCCCCTGTAGCCAAAGCCCCCAAAGTTAAAGTAGGAATTACAGAAGAGTCTGTTGTAGAATCATAAACCTTTGTATCGGTAACAGCAGTGATAGTGATAGAGCGAGGAGTTATATCACCAGAAAGTGACGGTTGGGTTAATTCATAGTTGCTTGCTTTTGCACCAGCAAGTTCGATATCTGTAACAGTGACGGCCTTTCCTGTTCCGGCGTTTGAATCGTCAAAATCTGCAGTATAGACTGAAGCAGTATCTACAGAGACATCAGCCTCGTCTCCGGTGACAACACCATCAAGTACAGGAGAAGCGAAGGTTAGCGTAGCATCAGTAGTTTTGTCATATTCTTTTTCATCAACCGTGACACCACTAGTGATAGTGAGTTCTTTTTTAGCTACAGGAATAACTAAGTCTGTAGGATCTGCAGCATCGTATCCATTTCCAGCTGCTTGGTTTGCAGTAACTGTACAATCTCCTGCCGAAACTATAGTTACTGTCGCCACATCGATAGTACATGAACCAGAAGCAGAGAAAGTGACATCTTCACCAGAATCACCACCTGTCGCATACACATCAAAATCCGCATCACCGTATGTTTTTGGATCCACTGCATCAAAATTTATTGTTTGAGTTGAGTCTGGAGTTGTGAAAGAAACTTCAGAACCTGGGTACCATGTACCACCGACACTAACCCATGCTACATAGTAGTAAGTTGTATTAGGAGTAAGCCCAGTCCAAGAGTAACTAAATGGGCCATTTGGATTTTCATCATCCGTGTCAGCATAAATTCCACTAGTCCAACCTGGAGGAACTACACCAACAGTAAAAGGAGTACCTAAAACACCAGCTGGTGAAGTTCCATACCAAAAAGCTTCAGTGTCTGCGTCAGCAGTAAAAGTACCATTAGTACCATTTAATGTTGCGCTAGTTGGAGTCAAGTCAGTAGCTGGTTGAGTAACAGGATTCTCAGCTGCAAAAACTGGTGTCGCGCCGACAACTAATAATAGAGACAAGACGAACCCAGCAAAACCCTTCGATAAATACTTTTTCATAATTTAAAATCTAAACTAAATTAATAATGCTAATAAATGAATATTAAAATCTATAAAAGATAACATATTATTATAGTTTTTAGGACCAGATGTCAACGAGACACTGGGTATGAATCCATGGTATAATTTACCCATGTTAAATGAAGCACCTGAGCCTTTGACCCATTTTGAACCCCACAATAATAAAACCAACAAAAAATTAAACTGGCTTCGAGCTTCTGTTCTCGGCGCCAATGATGGCATCGTCTCCACTGCTTCCATCATCGTCGGTGTCGCCGGAGCGTCCTCTTCACCTAGCGTCATCTTGACTGCTGGCGTAGCTGGCATGGTAGCTGGCGCATTGTCTATGGGTGTCGGTGAATATATTTCTGTCAGCACCCAACGCGACACTGAAAAAGCACTTATCGAAAAAGAAAGACAAGAATTGATAGACAATCCAGACAAAGAACTAGAAGAATTAGCTGGAATATATGAAAGCAAAGGACTCAGTCATGACACAGCGCAAATAGTCGCTCGAGAACTTTCAGCTAAAGATGCTTTTGCCGCACATCTCGACGCTGAACTCGGCATCCACCCAGATCACCTGACCGATCCTTGGCATGCCGCCTATGCTTCCACCGCTTCCTTTATCTGTGGAGCTATCATTCCTATTGTTATGATATTGATTGCTCCAAAAAGCATGCAAATACCAGTCACTTTCTTGGGTGTACTTATAGCCCTAGTCTTCACTGGAGCGCTTAGTGCCTATGCTGGTGAAGCAAACATTCCTAAAGCAATATTTCGAGTGACCTGTGGTGGAATTTTGGCAATGATAGTCACCTTTGGTATAGGTTCTATATTTGGAATTGCGGGGATATAAAAATAAAAACGAAAAAGCCACGATACGAGCCTGTGGCCGTTTCGTGGCTTTGATTGCCTTTACTTCTCCTAGAATTGAAACGCCTCTAGGGGGCGTGACGGGCAGCTACTTACCCGATGCCACTTTGGCTCGAGCAGCCTGGAGTGCTTCGGTCACCAGGGCGGGCGCATCCGCGCTCTTCTTCCGGTAGGGGCTTTCTTCCCCGGGAGTAAAAGCGAACCAGTTGTTCTCGGAGTAGACCCGAAGGTCTGCCTTTGCACTTCGAACCGTCACGTTCCCCCAGAAGGTCGACCCTTCTGGAACAGAGCCGGTGGGGATGAAGACGTAATCGTATCCCCCATTAGACGACCGGCGAGAGAATTCGCTCCACGCCTTGGTCTCGGCGCGCCCACGAATTATCGTGTCCGAGACGTACTTCGACGACAACGGCTTGCCGTTGCGAGTCACGCGCCAGAAAAAATACGTACCCTCATCGAAGCTGAACATGAACTGCTCGAGGCTAATCCCCGGCATGTCTTGCACGATGAAGACATCTTCCAGGTATGCGTACCCGTATCCGACATCGACGTAGCTACGCTTGAGCTGCGCACCGTACGCCTGTATTTCTACGAGATACATGCCGTCTGCGAACTGCGTTTCGTCATAACGCTGGAGGCTATAACGACCTCCGGCGTCTGTGACCGTACCTCCAACCTCGATCCACTGTTTGGTGACCGGATCCTGGGAAGAAATGACGACAAAGACGTTCTGGAGGGGACTCCAGTTCATGTCGAGGACGCCGCCGACCACCTGGGCATGGGCCGGAGTCGTGAACGAGAGGAGGGCGAGAACGACGACAGCGAACACGAAAGCAAGACGCTTCATTGTTGTAAATCCTAATGTTAGTCGAAACCACAAGCTCGAGAACCTTCTTTGCTCATGCAAAGTGCCCTTTTGCTTACGTTTTCTACTTTTTTTGTCGATGAATTGACTCGTTTTCTAGTATACTACAATATAAACAATTTGTCAAGTATATAGTATTATTCTAAATACAAAAGCGCTACCATTAAAAGTACCCCTAGAATCAAAGCAATTAACTGCAAGGCAGACTGGCTGACTTTTTTAGTTTTATGAAGTTCTGGCATAAGGTCCGCCACAGCGATATAAATAAAACCTCCAGCAGCAAGAGGTAAAATAAAATTGATAAAAGTCTCACTAACTTCACCTAAAGCAAAAGCTACTAGTACTCCAAGCACTGAAGCCAGAGCTGACAAAAAGTTTAGCCACAAAGCACGCGCTCTGGTATATCCCGCATGGATAAGTACAGCAAAATCACCTATCTCTTGGGGTATCTCATGCAGTATCACCGCCAAGGTTGTCGCCATTCCCAGAGGAAGACTAATCAAGAAACTTGTTCCAATAATTACTCCATCAATAAAATTATGAACTCCATCAGAAAACAGCATGAGCTTCCCTACTGGATGAATATGGTCTTCGTGTGTATCATCACCGTGATGGTGCCAATGTAAAAATTTTTCCAAAACAAAAAATACCAAAATACCAGCAATAATTGATAAACTAGTATTTAAAGAATTAGCAGAAACTTCAAATGCTTCTGGGATAAGATGTATAAATGCATCTCCCAAAAGAGCACCTACTGCCAGACTCACAAGTAAGAAGATATATTTTTTCATAATTTCTTCTTTGATAGACAACGCAAAAACCCCCACCAGAGAAACCAGACTCACCACTACTACTGCCAATAGTCCATAAACATATGCTGTAATCATAAATTATTTATAGCAAGCCTTACAAAGCCCAAAAAGCTCCAAGGAATGCTGTTTGATATTAATAAATTTAGAAGAATTACGAGCTATTCTTCCTAATACTTTTTCCACTTCACTGCTCTCAAAATCTTCCACGGCATCACATTTTAAACAAGCGATATGATGATGGTGCTCCTTGGCTAGCTCAAAAAATACAGACTCTTTTCGGAGGTTCACCTTGGTCAAAATACCCACTTCTTCAAAGTGCGTCAGTGTTCTATAAACCGTAGCTTCATTTATATTCTTGTTCTCCTTCTTTCTTTTGAGATCTAAAAATATCTTCTCCGCCGAAAGCGGTATTTTGCTTTTGGTAAAAATATCCAAAATAGCCAACCTGGCTGGAGTTGCCTTTAAACCTTTTTCTTTTAATAAATCACTCATACTAAAAAGTATATCCTAAATGCAAATGACTTGCAAGTCTGCCTGCCGGCAGGCAGGTGGATAACTAGTGCACATGAGTATGAGAAGTAGTTCCACCTACCCCCTTATACCCCTTTAGGAAATATACGGCAAGCAGTGTGGTGATAGGCACAGTCAAGATAAGACCGATACTACCCACCACGGTCCGGATAATTTCTGTGGCAAAAATTTCTTGGTTAATGATATTAGACACGGAAGAATCCGCGGTGGAGAAAAATAATAAAAGTGGTAACGATGCACCAGTATATGCCAAAGCCAAAGTATTCACCAAGGCCCCCACATGTTCCCTGCCCACACCCAAAGCTTTCTTGTAAACCTCTCTAGGTGTCAGATGTGAAGCAGAATGATAAAGTTCACGTACAACCGCTGCTTGAGTTACTGCAATATCGTCGAGCACTCCGAGTACTCCTATCATAATGCCACCCAAAAGTAGACCTGTAAAATCGAGCGTACCCTTTGTATTCAAATTTAAGTAAAAAGCTTCCTCACTAGAAAATCCCGTCAGTCTAGCAAGGGCTACACCGACATATGCGAGAATCCCTGTCAGTATCACAGCCAGCACTGTTCCCGAAAAAGCCACTATAGAAACTCGATTGAAACCATGTGTAAAATAAATAGCAAAAAATAAAATTATAGTAGCTACTAAAATACTGGTGAACACTGGAGGGTATCCTTTTAATAAGCCAGGTATCAGAAAATATAAAATTACAAAAAAACTTCCGGCTAGCCCTATCAGCGACCTCACCCCTTGTCGACCAGAAAAGAACACTACGACTACGATAAATAAAATAAGAAAAAACACCACCACCGGCATTCGATCCACATCCCTAACTGAATAAAACTCCCTACCATCCATACTGTCTATACTATGAAAAAGAAAAAACTTATCTCCCTTTTCTAGAAGAATATAATCATTTTCAAATGTGACTATCTGGCCACTGTTTTCTCCTTCTAAAATTTTTATAGTTATGGTTTGAGCTAATTCTGATACGTCAGTTCCTGGTATGTTCCCCCTGGTTTGACCCAGCACTTCCACCACTTCAGCTTTGACCACTTCAGATTTATCTGGAACAAGCTCTCCCGACTGAGCAAATGAGAAAATGGGCACAAAAAACATAATCAATAATAATAAAAACTTTTTCATATTTTAATTCTATCACACAAAAAGAAATCGCCCCGGCCGGAGTCGGGGCGACTCTATGGCACGGGGCGGATTTTCGGATCGACGACTACTCGTCGTCTTCGTCTTCAATCACGATCCCGACACCCACGGAATCGGACTCAGATTCGTCATCGAATGTGAGGTCTTCATCGTCGTCCGACCAGTCCTCTTCGACTTCGATTTCCTCCTTGTCTTCTTCGAGATCATCGTCGTCGTCCTCGAATTCGATGTCATCTTCTTCGTCGTCGAGCGGGTCAGAGTCATAACGACTGACACATAAATCGTCGAGCTCTAATGGCATAAGACACACTCCTTTTGGGTGGACGGGTTTGTCCACCCAAAGACTAGCACTTTTTACCCAATGAGCAAGTACTTAATTTACCAGAACTCTCGACCTACAGTCGCTGGTACTTTTCTAAAAGCACAGCTCTACAGAAAAATCTTTCTCGTCCTGACGCAAAGTATGCAGATACTTTGCTTACGATCAACTAAAAAAACAAAAGCGCCCAAGGGCGCCAATGTTTTAAAAGTGGACCGTACAGGACTCGAACCTGCCACCCCCTCATTGCAAATGAGGTGCTCTACCAGATGAGCTAACGGCCCAAATATTTTTCGCACCTACGGGTCACAAGTATTTTTCTGTTGAAAAATCTTCTGACCACACCTCAGCGCCGTCGCGCTTCCGGTCTTGCGCTTGGGTCCCTCCCCAAGCTCACTCTACCAGATGAGCTAACGGCCCTTATTTAGGCTACTTGGTATTCTATCGCATTTTGCCGATAATGCAACAGGCCGGGCAGTTTGCTGTTGTTTTTTGTGGATTTTCTGGTAAGATGTAAAAAGTTCTTTAGTGGTAAAAATAGATATTCGGGAGTAGCTCAGCGGTAGAGCGATCGCCTGTGGAAATTTCCACCCTTTGGTATAATGTTATTATGCCAGACAATAGGAAATATGCTGATAGACGAGAAGCACTTATCAAGGCTGTTGCAAAGAGACGCAAGAAAATTAAAGTTCTTGCCGTCGAATACAAAGGTGGCAAATGCCAAATTTGTGGATACATGAAGTGTGTTGGAGCGCTTGAACTTCATCACGTTAATCCAAAAGATAAAAGCTTTGGACTAAGTGATAAGGGATACACTCGCGCATGGAGTGTCGTGCAAAAAGAATTAGATAAGTGTGTCCTTCTTTGTGCAAATTGTCACAGAGAAGTCGAGTCAGGCATTACGCAGCTTTCTATCGAAAGATAGATCGAAAACAAGGTGAATTGCTGGAAACCCTCACTTGAGGGTAATCAGCAGCCAATCTCGTTGACCTTGGTCAGCGAGCAGGTTCAGAGACTATCCCTTCGGGGAGTAGCCCTCGATGTATGTCGAGGTCGAAGCGCCTTGGTCCTAAGCTTCGCAGTTGCGAAGTATGGATATGATATAGTCCATCCCTTTTAGTAATAAGAGGATAAGTGTAAGCGATTGGTCGTAGGTTCGATCCCTACCTCCCGAGCCAGTAAAAAGTTTGAACCCCGGAAGGGGTTTTTACTTTTTTAGGCGAGGGAGAGAAAGCCAACTGCTTGGCTTTAGGGTAGGGAGCGAAAAGCTTTTGTGTCTTTTTGAAAACTTGTTTGAAAAAAGTACAAAAGGTATACTGTTCCTGTAAGGAAAGATTCCCTACCTCCCGAGCATAAAAGTGTGGTTTTTCTATTTATGACAAAGTTTGAAAAAGCAAAAAAAAGAATTGCGGAAATTATTTCTCATTCTGAAGAAAAAACAGATTCGAGACATTCTTTGAACACACTAGAATGGTTGTTGAAATTACAACCAAATGCCGATGAAATTTTACAACTAGCGGCTCTGGCTCATGACATAGAAAGAGCGAGTTCAGATAGATTAAGATTGCGTATGTTTAAAACATATGATGAATATAAATCTGCGCACGCTCTTCGTGGTGCTGAAATTGCAAAAAAACTTGTAAAAGATATTGGATATAGCGACGAAGAGGCGGGTCGTATTTTTGAGATGATAAAATATCATGAAGTTGGTAATGGTGATCCGGAGGTTGATGTTATTAGAGATGCAGATAGTATTTCGTATTTTGATGTTGGCATAGAAGAATATTTAAAGCGTGCCGGAGAAGATGTCACTAGAAATAAAATAAAGTTTATGAGAGAACGAGCCTCAGAGAATGTCAAAATTATAATTGATGAAATCATAAGAAATAAACCAGAACTGAGTAAATTATTTTTTTAAAATTTCTGCGCAAAGATCGTCCTTTTGCTCAGGTTAAACTTAGGATATAATTAAAAATTATGGCATACACGATAACTGTCTTTGGGGATAGTATAACTTTTGGAGCATGCGATGGCGTAAACGGAGGATGGTGTGGAAGATTAAAAAGATATTTTGAACCAAAAGGCACCAATCATCGACTTTATAACCTTGGTATATGTGGAGATACTTCTCGTGGTGTATTGGAACGACTTGAAGTAGAAGCAAAAGCTAGAATAAAATTTAAAAGAGAATCTGATAGACATATAGCAATCTTTGCTATTGGGATCAATGATTCTTATATAGACCTTAATAATAACCAAGCAAGTGTTGATATAAATGAATTTAAGATAAATATAGAGACACTAATAAAAAAAGCAAAAAATCACACAAAGGAAATTATTTTCATTAGTTCAATTCCAGTAGATGAGGAATTGTGTTTGAATTGGGAGAGTCGGAAATATAATAACGAGAGAGCTCAAAATTATAATAATATTATTGAAGAACTTTGTAACAAAAACAACATACTGTTTTTCAATATATTTCACAAATTTTCTGAATTAAATTACAGGGATTTATTAGAGGATGGCTTACATCCAAATCCTGAAGGATATGAAAAGATGTATGAATTGATAAAGGATTTTCTAATTTCAAATAAGATTATTGATTAACGATACTAACGCAAATATCCTCTAAATTTCGGAGCCTGAAAGAAAATCACCTTAGAAACAAGGTGATTTTTTACTGCCTAGTTCGGAAGTTTGAACGTGTGGTATAATTTATGGGTGAAAAAAATCCTTCCAATTATAAAACTTGCTGCGAAGTCAGCAGAAGTGAATAGAACTACTGGTTATAGAGCTGGTCACTTTGAAAATGATTCAGAGCATAGCTATCAGCTTGCCTTGGTTTGTTTGTGTGCAAATGAACAATATAATTTGGGATTAAATAATGAATTAATTTTAAAATTGGCGTTGGTGCATGATCTAGTAGAAATATATGCAGGAGACACAGATGCACACGACAATAAAGAAAAAATTTCCTCCAAAGAGGCAAGGGAAAAAGTGGCGATAGAAAAAATAAACATAGAATATGCTAACTTCAAAGATATGTTAAATTCTATTAAAATATATGAAGAAAGAAATACAGATGAAGCTAAACTTGTGCACTTTTTAGATAAAATCACACCTGATGTAAATATTTATAATAGTAATTCAAATTATTATAAAGATAGGAAAGTAACGATGGACGGTTGGGTAGATTGGCTATTTGGTAAAATTCAATATGAAACACTGAGTGGTAATTTAAAATCTCTAGTTGATGAGTCGGTATCTTACGTTAAGAATAATTTTCAAGAAATATTTTATATAGAGTAATACTTCGCAAGAACGGTTTTTGTGAGAGGCGTGATACAATATAGGTATGCAAAAAATTGCCACAAGGGTTTTTGTTTACTCTTCGATGTTATTTGGCATACTTGGGATTTTTGTGGTCATCACTGGATCTGGTCCAGATTCTCCAGATTCAGAACTTAGCCAAATTTTTATTCGGCTTTTATTTGCTACAGTTTTTATAATCTTGCCATCCTTTGCCATGAGTGTTGCTGGAAAATATCTAGGAGGCGACAAATAAAATAACATGAGTAATATTTTAAATACAGTTGGCATGTTGTTGGTGGTTTACGCAGTTTTGTTTATACCAGCAGTAATTCTGTTTCGTTTCTTCACATACCTAGACAAATTATCTAAGAGTGCGCAAAACTCCCCAAAAGGAAAGTTTCTTGATGATAAAATTCAACTTGTATTCTCAAAAATTGAAAAAGTATTTCCACTTCCGAGGCCGACAGAAGCAAGTTTGTTTGTCTCTTCTCTGGCGATTATTTTAATAGCTCTTACTTATATAGATTTTTGGCGGGAAGTTGCGTATGTCGGGAGTGGTAAACACGGAGGAGAGATGTATTTAGCGATCATATATGCATTTACGGGTGCTTTTTATAGTATATATCACGCTTTTAGCCAGAGAGAAAAAACATCAGGAGAATATCAGGCAATTAGATATTTTTCTATTTTAACGTTGATAGGTGCTTCCTTTTCTTCCGCTGTGTATATATTCAATAGTAAAGAGTTTGGGTTTTTATTTTTTTCAGGCTTAAATTTTTTGCATGCTTGTAAGTTATTGTTTTTGTCTGGGGATAAATATTTAGGAGATAGAATACAAATTTCAAACAGGCAAGCCGAACGGAAAGAAATATTTTTAGGAATTATTGTTGTTCTATTAGTGTTTGGTGTCGAAAAATATATTTACGATACCCATTGGTCCATATTGTTTTCTTCGGTCCTATTCTTCTGGTCTATAGTCGGGTCATTTTTCCAGACAGAAGAAATTAAAAAAGATTTTTAGTTTCTAGTAAGAACTGTTCTCGCTAGTGTTACTATCGGGGAAAATGAAGATGCTCATTTTGTCGTAACTAAAAGTGAAATTTTTGATTTTCATAGTCTGATCAATGATGTATTTATAGAAAACGACCAAAGAACAATAAAACTTATAACTTGTTCTGGCGTCCGGGTGAGCGAATTCGGTACACACGACAAAAGACTCGTGGTGTCCGCAGTCTTAGTTGAATAAATAAATTATCTTAAGCTCATCCACACCATAATTTTCTGAACACCCTCCCCGCTGCTGCAGCCAATGAAGTATTTTATCGAATCTGAGGTGGGCGGAAGAAGATATTTTCCAAGATACCCTGTCCCCTACACTCCTTCAATCGGCGCGCATAAAAACGACCCTTTTGGCGACATTCCAAAAGAATTTTTTTATTTTCATATGTTTTAACATCGCCACTATATAAGGCACCCATCACTTTGGCATTAAAGTATAAAAACACCCCGCGAAGCCAAAAAGCCGGAAAAGTAAAAAATAAAAGCGTTTCAGCCCAACGAGGTGTTCCCCCTGAAACCAGAAAATATGTTTTCAAGTGTCCCAGCTGACCTTTCGGTTGTCCAAGTTTGGTTTTTTGAGTGAAATCAAGAGCAAAAAAACGGATCCGATCAATAAAATTTTTCAAGTGCGCTGGAACAGAAAAATTGTAAGTCGGAGTTGCAATCACTAGACCAGTAGCTTCGTCGGTAATTTTTCGCGCGAGCTCCATAAATTTTACTTCATGAGGCAATGGGGCCTTACTATTTTCAAAGGTATATGTATCTATAGGCACATCATCAAGATATATTTTTTCTACCTCTATGTCTGGAATATCTTTCATACCCAATATAAAATTGTCTAACATTGTGTCAGAGTTTCGTCCTCTTGAGGGCGAACATGACAGGGCAATTATCTTCATAAGATTAGTTTAACATACTTTAGTTAATGATAAATACTAAAAACAAAAAGCGCCCCGAAGGGCGCTTTTTGCGGCACATACGTTATTTACGAATAGTATGAGTATAACCTCACACTCACAAATACAGTATAGCATACTTGATTAAAAAAAGCAAGCCCGGTAGTAGAACTTTGTGATAAGCGTAGCTTGCATCTAAAGATGCATCACAAAGTCTCACTAGCCGGGCAAGCCATTATGTGCTATAATATATAGGTAGGTATTGGATAGTTACTCTGACGCAAGGTCGGAGAGGAAAGTCCGAACACGCAGTCTTGAGAGCAATCGAGAGATTAAACGTAGTGGGTAACGCCCACCGCTCGCAAGAGTAGAGTTGAGAACAGTGACGAACCGATTTAGTTCGGGTGAAACGGCAAAATACTTACGCGCGTGCAAGATCGTGCTCCGAGAGAAATCGAGGAGAGAATCGCTTGAGCTCCTGAGTAATCAGGAGCCTAGATAAATTACTATCGTCCCGTTCGCGGGAAACAAAATTCGGCTTATAGGTACCTACGAAAAACGAAAATCCCCTGCAGAAATGCCGGGGATTTTCTTTTTTAATAACCAAATTCCACAGTATCCCCCAATTTCAAATTATTATTTTTAGCGTATCCTGCTACTACTTCTAAAACGTATAATGCATCCTTGTCTGGTGTATAAGTTTTTGGGTAATCACTCGGCAAAGCATTTTCTTGGATAAAAACTATTTTCATCTCATCATTGAACCAAATAATATCGATCGGAAAATTCATATCTTTCATCCAAAAAGAATATTTACCCAATTTATCAAAAATAAAAAGTAGCCCTTGCTCTGTATCTAGATTTTCTCGTCCAGAGAGTCCGACGGCACGTGCGCGTTCGGTGATAGCCAGATCTACTTCCACTCGCCCACTACCTATATTTACATGCTTGATATTTGTCAGGCCTGGCTGATTGCTGATATTAAAAAGGAATAGAATTATAAAAGCTATGAAGAAAAGTTGGGCAATGCTTTTTAGCATGAAATTATTTATGATCACCGTTTGTCCAACCAAACATTCTACCGATAGATTCTGAAGTTTCGTGCTTACGAATGATTTGAACAGTACCATTTTGGATAGCTATCTTCATAGGAGCGGATAGTAGGCAGTGATGCGAAGCCAAACCTTCTTGATAAGCTCCAGTATCTAGCACTGCTATGTATTGATCTTTACCGTCATGCAGTTTCGGCATCATGATATAGTTTCCCCCGTCAGTATATTTATCATCAGAATCACAAGTACTGCCCGCTAGCCATGTAGTCTTTAAAACGCTGTGCATATTGTTTGCTGGTATGATGTGCCACTTTTGGTGAATAGCCCAAGTATCCTTTAGATCGTTCATAAAACTACCGTCGAGCACGTACCAAGCTTTAGCATTGGCGTTTGGTATATTCTTTTCAGAAATAACCTTGTATAAAACAATCTGCGCTGGAGCAGCGATATAGCGACCCCATTCTACAGCCAAGTTTGGGTGACGGATACCAGCCTTATCAGCCAAAGTTTTTAAAACTTTTACGATCTTGTTTGATACACTTTTAGCAGTATAAAACTTTTTTCTATCGTAAGGAACCCCAAAGCCTCCCCCGATATCTAGCGTATCCAAATTTGGATGAGTTTTTTGAAGCTCTACATATATTGAAAATGCATACTTCATAGCATCGATAATACTTTTTTGTGTCTTTATCTGAGAACCTACGTGGTAATGCATGATCTTCAAGTTTTTCATTTTACTCAAACCAAGTACATCTTTTTCTGAAAGACCAAACAAGTCGAACTTTTTATCCCAATGAGTTTCAGTTTTTACACCCAAGTTTACACGAACTCCTATATCACCCTTGTGCTTAGAAATTCTTTCGACTTCTTCTAGACTTTCTATTATAGGCACAATATTCATACCCTTACTACGAAGCTCTTCGACTAGATCCAAGTATTGGTCAGTCTTTGGACCATTACAAAGTACACGAATTTTACTATGAAATTTTTCCCCCTCCCAAAGCTTTTTTACTATCCAAAGCTCGTTGGCAGAAGTCACTTCAAGGTTAGCCCCCTCGGACAGAAGTGGTAAGATAAATTCTTTGTTTTGGTTTACCTTCATAGGGTAGTGATAAAAGAATTTTCCCTTGTATCCGTAAATCTTCATATAGGCCTGAAAATAACCAATGAGGTCTTTTAGTTGATCTTCGACAATATACGGAAAAGTAATCTGTAGGGGGGTGCCATATTTTGTGGCTAGATCATATAAGTTATACACATGGTGTCCCTCTTTGGCTGTCATTTCACCCTCTTTATTTACACCGAAAAATTGAGTGTTGAACTCTTTAGTCCCGAGCTTCCAAAATTTTTCCCAATTCTTACCCGCTTTTTTTATTTTTTTCTTTGGCATTTTTGTGAAATTAGTATACAGTACAACTTTAAATATGTAAAGAGCAAAAGCTCATTTAAACCTTTACATACAAACTTAGGAAGTTTTGTTTAAACTCATGAAAATTACCATCTAGAATAGCCTGCCGTGTTTTATTTACCAGGTTCACTATGAAATGCAGGTTATGAATAGAGGCTAAAGTTCCAGCCAACATTTCCTTGCCATGGAACAGATGCGCCACATAAGAGCGAGTATAGTTCTGACAGGTGTAACAAGCGCAACCTTTTTCTATCGGCGAATAATCATTGCGAAACTGCGTGTTCATAATAATTATTTTTCCAGCACTCGTGTATATGGTACCGTTTCGTCCGAGGCGAGTGGGTGCTACACAATCGAAAAGATCCACGCCATTTTCAATACCCATAAACAAATCCTCTGGCTCCCCTATGCCAAGCAAATGCCTTGGCTTTTCCTCGGGCAATATTTCATTCACCCACTTTACAGCGGTGGACATATCTTCCTTGGCAAAAGAACCGCCGATTCCAAAGCCATCAAATTTTTTACCAGCAACCTCCAACTCAGAAATAATTTGCGCAGATTTTTTTCGCAAAGATTCTTCTCGTCCTCCTTGCACAATACCGAATAATGCCATTTTATTTTCTTTATTTAATTTTTGATGTTCTTCTAGGCTTCTCTTGGCCCAGGCATGCGTGCGCTCGAGGGCCTCTTCTTGATATTTTAAATCTTCAGCTGGACTAGTGCATTCATCAAAAGCAAAAATAATATCTGCACCTAGATTGTGCTGGATCTGAATAGATTTTTCTGGAGTTATGTAGTGTATCGAACCATCAAGGTGCGATTTAAAAGACACTCCGTCTTGCCCTATCTTGGCTAGTCGTGGCGCGTCACTATCATCAAACCGCTCGGGTATCATGAGGTTTGGGTCAGTCACTTTTAAAACTTTTGACATTTCTTTGCCGTACGCTGCACCTAAAGAAAAAACCTGGAAACCCCCAGAGTCGGTCATAGTCGGCCCTGGCCAATTCATAAACTTTCCTATGCCTCCTGCCTCACGTACAATTTCATCACCTGGCTGTAAAAAAAGATGGTAAGTATTTCCGAGCACTACTTGAGTGCCCGCCTCGCGGACCTGCTCCATATTTAAAGATTTTACAGTAGCCTTGGTACCGACCGCCACAAAAGCTGGAGTTAAAATTTCTCCATGTGGAGTTTTTAAAACTCCTGCCCTACCCAGACTACCAGCTATTTTTTTTTCAATCTTAAATTCCATATCATTTTTCTATCTGTACAAATTTAAGAGAACCAATATTGAGAGGACTCACTAAAAGAACTTTTTTAAAAGAATCCCGCGGATTAGATATGACTGTTTCCACAACCGCCACCACATAAGGAGTAACTCCCGGCAAAACCGCTTGCTCTCCTTCTTCTATTAAAAAATCTCTAGGCAAGGTAAGCTCAAAGTTTCCGCCACCTCGACCGACCAAATCAAAAATATTTTCTCCAATGTTTACAGTGGTGCTTTCTTCGGAAGTTGAAAAAAGGATAACCTTGGAAGAAGTTTGGTAGACAGTCTCCATGTAGCCGATAGGAATATTACCGAGCGCAAATACCTTCGCACCCACACTAACACCATGAGCTTCACCCACATCGACTATAAGAGTATCATACAGACTTTGATTAGCCCGACCCAAAACCACAGCCAGCAACATAGGTTTTTTTTCATCCTTTCTATCGAAAATTTCTTTCAGGCTTTCGTTTTCATCCACTAAAACATCATAATTAGCCATCCTGGCCTCACTTTCGGCTAATTGATTTTTATAATCTTCGAGTTCTTGAGTTAAAGTTTTTTTTGAAGCAAAATAGGTAAACAAACCTCCTAACCTAGAATTCACACCATTCTTTAAAACTAAAAAGGGGCGAAACACTGTACTGGTAGCATACGATAAGCCATATATCACACTCCCTCTAAAATAAAATAGTATAGCCACCGCTACAAAAAACATTGCCACATGATTCCTTTTTTTTTGTAACTTTTTATCTAGGAGGTAACTCATCTTGATTGCCAATTAAAATATCCTTGTAGGCTTCTAGATCATCTAGTATCACCCCTGTACCCCGAGCTACTGCTGAAAGCGGATCTTCGACGACATAAATAGGAATTTTTAAGACATTCTGTAAAAGCTGATCCAGACCCATTATCAACGCCCCTCCTCCAGATAAAGTGATCCCCCTATGCATAATGTCAGACAATATTTCTGGTGGAGTAGTTTCAAGCATATCCCGCACACCACTCACAAGCTCACGAATAGACACGGCCATAGCTTCACGGATATCGGAATCAGTCACCACCACTTCGCGAGGCAACCCAGTGAGCAAATCGCGCCCCTGAACTTGAGTTTCCATGTATTCACCAGGAAGCACAGACCCGATGGCTATCTTTACAGCTTCAGCTGTACGCTCACCTATTAGTATTTTAAATTCATCACGCATATAAGTAGTGATGTCATTATTCAATTTATCTCCAGCAATTTTTAGATTTTTAGATTTTACGATACCTCCGAGTGATATGACTGCAATATCAGTAGTACCTCCCCCGATATCGATAATCATAGAACCCACTGGATCCTTGATTGGTAGACGCACACCCACCGCAGCGGCCATAGGTTTTTCGACCAGGTAG
>JACCDJ010721071.1_pt1 | contig 32995 bp, 30 predicted proteins | sample 7444481 | NCBI WGS metagenome assembly JACCDJ01 (sample SAMN15323435, study PRJNA562643) | freshwater metagenome | isolation source: river surface water | place: USA:Blue River Watershed | collected 2017-08-15 | reverse complement strand
CTCTACCGCGCCCTAAAAGCGCCTCCTTAAAAAGTGCGAAAAAGGGGGTAGGAAAAAGGGGATGAAGCGGTTAGAGGAGCCTCCAATGCCGCTTTAGCTCAGCCGGTAGAGCATCGCATTCGTAATGTGTTGGCGGAACCTCATTTTTTCCCAGAAATCCTTGTTTTTCAGTCACTTAACGGTGGTTGCAGTTGTATAGTTTTTACTATACAACTTTTTTATGGCTAAAACGCCCAGAAAACCGAGCAAAAGTCGGGTCAAACCGACACGCAAGGATCTCACCAAACCGATCCCGAACACGCTCCAAAAAGTGTCGGGTTATGGGACGCTCACCATTTACAAAATGGAGGCCTCTCCCTTCTGGTATGCGCGTTATTATGAGAGCGGAAAAATCATCCGCCGAAGCTTAAAGGTCGCGGACAAGAAGGAAGCGATCAAAGCCGCCAAGAAGCTGTTTGTTGATATAAAACATGCCGCGATGAACAAGCTGCCGTTCACGCGCACCAGCGGCTTCGAGGTCTGCGCGCGCGGACTTCTCAAAGAGAATGAAGCAAGAGCCGCACGCGGCGAGCTAACATCACAAAAGCAGCAATATGATACGGCGCGCCTTGAAGCTGACCTCCTGCCCCACTTCGGCAAATACGAACTGGCAGACGTCAACTACGCCGTTATCAGCGACTATATAAATAAGCTCAGCACTCCCGATCGCCCGCTCTCGATCAACACGCTCAAGATCCATCACTCACATATTAAAACAATCCTGCGATACGCTCAGCGGGTTGGTGTGATCACCGCGCTGCCCGCGTTTCCAACACTCAAGACCATCGACAAGCCACGCCCCTGGTTCAACAGTGCCGAATACTCAAAGCTCCATCGCACATGCCAAGCCAAGATCGGCAAGGTTTACAAAAAGACGGGCACGAAGGGCGAGCAGCGGCGCAACATTGCTATCACCCAAGAGCTTTACGATCTGATCATATTCATGACGAACTCGTTTGTTCGTCCCACGGATATCAAGATCTTACAGCACAAGCATGTTCAGATAGTGCGCAGTCCGCAGACCTATCTGCTGCTCAACTATCCGCCGACAAAGGGGCACAGCAGTCCAGTTGTCACCATGCCCGAAGCCGTTGAGGTTTATGAGCGCTTGCTCAAGCGCCAAAAAGAAAGTGGGTTCGGGAAGAAGGAAGATTATCTGTTTCAGCCAGAACTGCCCGATAACCGCGATTATGCGTTGAGAACGCTGACTCGGCAGTTTGATCAGCTGCTAAAGGTCGCAGATCTGAAAACGACCGCAAACGGCGAGAGCAGAACGCTTTATAGCCTGCGCCATACATGCATCATGTTCCGTCTGACGAAGGGCGACAATGTGGCGCTGTTGACCCTTGCTCGCAGCGCACGCACCTCCCCTGAGATGATCGATCGGTTCTATGCCAAGCATCTGACGGCTGAGATGAATGTGGAGCAGCTCCAAAGCCTCAAGCGCGAGCACAAAAAGCGCGAGCCGAAGAATACCCTCAAAGCGAGGCAATCCACGCCTAGAAAGCAAAAATAGGGGGTAGGAAAATCTGATCAATGACGCTAATGGGCGTCTCGTTGCCGCTTTAGCTCAGCCGGTAGAGCATCGCATTCGTAATGCGAGGGTCAGGTGTTCGAGTCACCTAAGCGGCACCATTTTCCTGAGAAATCAGGGCTTCTTACTACTCCGAGCACCCCCGCTCGTTGCAGAATTGTTGTATAGATTTGAAGAAATTTACTTTTCTCTAGAATCAAATAAGCCCCGCACACGGCGGGGCTTAAATATGAAGTTTTAACGATGTCGGGTCACCCGACAGTGAAGTTTATGCGGCGGCTTGATCCGCAGCATCCAAATTTGCTGCTGGCGGTACACCATTCGTTTGCTTGAGCAGCTTAGCCGCAAACAACTGCGCCGCTGTTACGATGTCACGAACCGAGCCATTACACGGCTCAATCAATGGCAACAAAGTTACCGGGCTCGTTGCTGAAGCGCCACGATCTTTCAGAATACGCTGGACCAGCGGTAGCCACATTATCGCTGGCGCGGCGCACATATTGATTTCGTGACAGCGATTACGGATGCCGCCATCGATGCTGTGAACGTTATTCGTAGTGAAGTAGAAGATATTATCTTGGTTGACGTTCATCGCCGCGCGGATCTTACGCTGATGAGGCAAGGAAAACCCGTCCAGTTCATCAATCACAAAGTGACTAAACTTGCTCGCCGTGATGTTCGCAACGGTCACCGCCGTTTCTAAAGTTTTCAGAATGCGGCTGTTCACCTTTCCATCGTCGTCAGCCGTTTGAGACCAAACGAATGGATGAGAAGGCATGCCATGCAGCACTTCAATTTCCGAAGGCAGCATGTTTGCAAGTGTCGTCTTACCCATTCCGTAAGGACCATAGATAAGAAACCCGTTCTTACCCGCGCTGGGGAATGGCAGAGATCCGTCAGCAACATAGCGAACCAGATCGTCACTGAACGCGTCACCAATGACAATGTCGACCAGCGAAGTTGGGGCATAGTTATTCATAGAAAATTCCTTTGTCTCAGACGGGGGCTGAAGAGCGCCCGCTCTTCAGCCAATCCGTCAGTTTGCGATGCGAGGGGGAATGGGGGAGAATTACTTGGCCCCCCACTCCTTCTTGTTCTTTTGATAGAGAGCGGTAAGCGCAGCTTTCACAACGCTATCGCCATCCTCAACTGCGTTGATGATCAGCGCTCCGTTCGCCCCTTGCGAAGCAACAAGCACAACTTTCTGACCATGCTTCGTCTTGTCCTTCAGAAGGGCTGCGAGATTACGATCATCGATCACGAGCAAGGATTCAGTGAGCTTTTCGGAAGCGATTGAGGCCTTATCGACGGCAGTGTTTGTGTCTGCAGATTTAGAGCGACGCACCTCTTCAACGCCGCCAGCATCTCGAAGGAATGCAGGCAAGCCTTCAACGGTGATGCCATCATCGTCCGCAACACGCAGCGCCAGCGCATAAGAGCTGACACGCCGACGATCAGAAATGCCAAAAACACAGTAAATGATTTTGCTCAGCTTAGTGTCGGCCTTGCATTCGATGTTACGAAGCATGAAGTGTTGATCCAGAGCTTGATCAATTTTGTTCGCTGCTTCAGCGTCCGATGCCATCGACTTATACAAATCATAGCAACGCTGCAGAATGAGGTAGAGTTGCTCATTCGCTGTGTGATGTACGCCGTTGAACCAATCCTTTTGATCGGCAATCAGCTCCTTGATTGTCTGATAAGCAGTTACATATACCCCCTGCTCGACTTCGGCTGTGTCAGTCGAAAATGTTGCGCCGTTCGGCACGTCGATGCTGGGCATTGCCGCAGCTTCATTAAAGCCTAGAGCAGCAGCATTAACAGCGGCGTCGATGGCTTCACGGGTCAGAGTAGCGTTCATAAATTTGGTCCTTCCTTCAATGCGGCGCGCACCGTGCTTGCCGATAAGTTGAAGTTAGGTTTTTCGATCTCACGTTGGTAAAAGCAGGTCTGGAATTAGTTTTTTTCCAGAACCGCTTAGTGGGGAGCAGGCTATGTATGAGAAGATGCTCTACGGTCGGAAAATCCTGTATTTTAGGCATGCCCCACCGTTTACGGGTCTTGATGACGTAAGCGGTCGGGATACCCGACCACCCTATGAAGGAGCTCCTGGCTACCAGTGCAGCATCTATTATTACTGGTGGGCGTTTCTAAGACTCAGCCAGCCTTACCACGAATGCTGTGAGCGTAACGGCGAAGGCGAACTAAACCGCCTTTATTCTTTCTTTGGCGATGTCCGAGGCGATGATTTCATGCATTGGTGGCGCTTCGGAGGACACAAGCCCCGCCGCCACTCAGGACGCCGGTTATTCGCCAATGGATCGCGTGATCCAATTATTGCCGTTGGAGACCCTAAAGCTCCAGAGCTAGAAGGAGAGCACCTTCTGCTACGAATTCCCGTGACCGATGATCTCACACGCCTAACGGCTGAGTTTAAGCAGCTTATGCGGCCAATCGTGGAAGGGCACATTCAGGAGCGTGGGTTACAAAAGCACGAGGCTTTGTTTGAGGTTACAAGCGACAGCCCGAACTTGAAGTCGCTGCATAAACTTCTTGTCGCGCAACAGAAATTGCAGTCCTTGCCTGAACTGAAACGATACGATTTAGCTGAGGAGTTAGGTGTCCCCCAAAAAATTAAAGGAAACCGGGGCGACGTTGAGCATGACATCGCTGTCTACAGCGAGTTAGCGCGCTTGCTGCGGAAAGGGCGAGCGTTAATCAGAAACACCGAAATTGGTCGATTTCCTGATTTTAGTAAGTACACCGAAAATAAGTTGCCCGAACTGCCCCGCGCCTTGCGTACAATTTCAATTAGCAACAGCTGGCTAACAGCCGACGCCGATTAGAAGACCTCACAAAATTAGGCTGTGTCGGGTAACCCGACAAAGTGCTCTTTTTGAGAAACACTGTCGTTCAAAATAGCTTTGCGAAGAATTTTATGATGCCTGAATAGGCATCGTTAAGATACAACAGCGCCGCGCTAACCAATAAATGCAGCCCAAAGGTGTAGCGGAACGGACCTTTCCAGATGGAAGTCCAAGCATATTCTTTATTTTTCCAGATAAATATGGTGGCAGCGGCATAGACCGGGAAACCGAACCAGCCGAACCCATCATGAAATTTTTTCAGCATGACGAGCGATGCAACGAACAAATAGAAAATCAGGAACTTTCGTTGTCCCTCGCTCAAATACACCTTCGTGTTGATGGTATTTTCCGCGATGCTTTCATAAATTTGGAATTTATTTTCCGAGACATATTTCGTCAGCCCATCATCAAAGGCCTTTTGGAGGTCTGGATCGGAAAAAATCACTTCGCGAAATACGTCTAGGCCGTTTATGTTGATGACCTTGCCCTTGTTGAACCCGAAAGTTTTTTGATGGGCACAATTTAAGAACCTGACCTTTGGATACCGGTTAAGGCTCCAAACCAAGCCGCACTGGTGCCAGTTTATTGCAAAAGCTTCATGCCATTGAGGATTGGCTCCTGCATTGAAGGCGCCCGCCCTGATTTCTTCCCATCTTTCCCGCCAAGACCCTTGGCCCCATCCAAGTTCATAAAGCCTTGTTTTCATCCCCGCCTGGAATTGAGAATTCGGCACACGATCGATGAAGAAATTTAGTCTCTTAACTTTGAATGAGAGGCCGCCATCTTCGTTCAGAATGAATTCGAAATTGTTTCCTCGGACGCCCAGATCTTCCTGAAAGTTATATCCCCAGCGATATCCGAACGCAGCTTCCTGGTTTCTCCGCCGAGCAATTTCCGCAAGACGAATTTGTTCGTTAATTCTTTCCTGCTCCCGCTCTTCAGCCCTTCGAATTCTGATGCAAGGATAACACAGGTTGCCATAACGACTGTTCCAGTCCTCCCGGTAATAGGGCATTCCGCAGTCGTAGCAGTTGTATTCCATGCACTTTGTTCCACACGTAGCTTATATCTGAAGCTTATTGATCCAAATACGGATGGCAAATTATTTTAGATTGGCTGGAGTTAGCTAAGGATGAAGCTCAAACTCCACGCTATCTGCATCAACCAAGCTGCGACATTTATCACTCATTACGGCAAACTGCTCTGCTAATTGCTGATAGCGAAAATGTCCCCCAAGCTGGTCTGAGGCACATTGTAATCTACTCGCACATATTGCGATCACGCCAATGCTGGGTTCCGATCTCTTGAAACGCAGCCCGCGAAAATAGCTGGAGCATTGCCCAAGCCAATCTTGGCTAAACTCACTCTCTGAAGCTACAACGCCCTTCTGTTTCAAAAAGTCAAAAACCTCCAAAATCACGGCTTTTTTAATCATTTCCTTCTCCCTGTGATAAATAAACATGGATGCTGGGTGATTGCGTCACTGAGTATTTATCAAAGGTCGAGGTTAAGGTTGGCGCGCCGATCATATTGCGCTGCTAAATCCGTTCTGATGTGTGACGGTAAGCAAATCGAGGGTCTCGCCACTCGTCTTCTTCGCACTACCCATCTCACGATGGATGCCTAAACGACGACCCGATGGTCTGTAGCGTTTGCGAGGTCGTAACGGTTGGAAGTCTTGGAATTTTTAAACCCCCAAGGCTCAAAGTGAGTGGGAAGACACTAAACCCACAAGATCATTGCCAATAAGCCGCGATATGAGCTGGCTCTGATCTGCGTCGACGGCGCGTAATAGGAGATCGCAAAACCTGCCTCTCTCGTGATTAAGGCACGAGTAGCGTTCATATCGTATAGAAAACTTCAGCGAATGTTTCTTGGTCACGCCCATGTGGGGCGTGACCTTGGCTGCTTAGCGAATATGCCCCCAAACAAGATAATTCGAACAATCCAGAAACTCTATTACCTTTGAATTGTCGCTTCTGCGGAATGAAAGCAGAGCAAGGCGATGCGATCATCGCAGAAGGCGAATGTGGAACAGCGAAGCTGGAACGCATATTCATTTGGAGAACATTCTCTCCCTCTATTGGACATATTCTCGTACCTCTACGCCTAGCGAAAGTTCGTTAAGGCGTGCCTGTAGTAGCGAGAGCGAAAGCGGGTCATGCACTTCTACCCAGCGCCAACAACTCATCGGATTTGAGAACTCCTCGAAGATCACCTCTCCAGTTCGCTGCCCCCTATTGCCTCTTGGGAAAATGTCGTACTCCGACAAGAACCTGAATGCTTGCGCTTCTGGATTAAGGTTATGCTCCCACTGGGTTTCCCAATCCCACCCGTCCATTGGCGCGAATAACTGCTCTTCGGTCCAACCCGTCTCATCGCAGTAATCATCGATCTGCTTTTGCGTATCGAGGGCATAACCATGCCAGCGCAGATTTTCGATCAGCAGTTCTGGTTCGGGGATTTCAAACTTTGGTTCGCCCAGATGGAGGCGCCAATGATCTTCGACCTGCTCATAAAAGATGGTCTTCGAATGCTCCCTGGGCACGGCGATGAATGGTTTGCGACTGTCTCCAAGGTAGTCGGTTAGGTCTGCAACGAGCGATGCTGTAATGATTGAGCCAGCGCCAACCAGAAACGAACGACGAGTAACGGACATATTTTCCTCCTTACGATCTGCATCGCAAGAAGTGCTCGACCCGACGTTGCGGAGAATGCGCTCGTTAGATTGCGTACTCCGCCACATCTCGCCTTAGCGAAACCACCTTACCCGAGCAGGCAGGTTGGTGAAGGTTAGACCTTCTCTTGATGCGTAATCCTTCTATCAACTACCTGGATCACCGGCAAGGTCTTCGACCAGTGTGCCGAAATATTAGGGTCATGCGCGCGTACATTTTGCAGCGGTCAGGAAAGGCAGGCATAAACCGTGTTCGGACTAACCTTAACCTCCTTACAGATAGCTCGAATTGATGCGCCATTGCGCCTCATCCATTGAATTTTTGCGATCTGAGCTTCTGTTGTGGGCTTGCGACCGAAACGAACCCCGCGCTCTTTCGCTTTACGAATGCCGACGATCTGTCGCTCTTTACGGATCGCATTCTCGAACTCACTGAAGATGCCCAGGAACTGGAAGAACATCGATCCCATCGCGGTCGAGGTGTCGATTGCCTGCTTGTAGCTGAAGATGTCGATCTTGCTGTCTTTCAGTTCGGTCAGCACCAAGACGAGGTTCCGCATCGAGCGTCCTAAGCGATCAACCGACCAGACAACGACCTTTTCGAATTTGCGCCATTTTGCGTCACGCATCATCCGCTTCAACTCGGGACGATCTTCCGTTGCCTTCACCCCACTGATCTTCTCGCTGTAAACTTCGACGACTTCCCAGCCAGATCTATCAGCTAGGGCTCTTAGCTCTTCGAGTTGACCTTCGTAATTCTGATCCGCTGTCGATACTCGTGCGTAGATGGCTACCTTCACCTGAAACCCCGTAATCTGAAGTCTAGAAAAAATAGCGTATAGCCAACCCAATAGGGCCGAAAGCCTTGCGTTACTGTAGGTCTAGATTTTGGAGATTTTTGGAACGACTAAAAAATAACAGCGGTTGATTTGGTGACAGATGGCGGATTCTCCGCCGCTTCCTGTGGCACCATATAAACTGGCCTACTCGGAAGGGGGGCAGATTAAAGAATTCCAAATCGGCCCGGGAGATGCCCTCCATGGAATTGATTGCATCGGCCGCATGCCTACGGCTGAAATAGGATGCTCCACGCAAAGTTAGTAATTGGCCCCGAACATTATTAAATCTCAGGGCTATATTTCTTATTTCGGGATGTTCAAAAATCTGAAATCAAGATGATCATCCGTGAAAAATCATCAATAAAAATTCTTAATTTCGAGATATCATTATATCTATATTAATAATCCACAAACTCTCTCAGGCCATTTTTTCTGTGGGTCGTAGGTTAGATATTTAACATTCAAACGATCAAGCGCATCGTGAACGAATTTTTCAATATTTTCATCTTCAATACGGTGCAGGATAAGGGCTGCATCCAATGGTTCAAAATCGGCAGCCATTGCGTTAATATAGCAAGCCATTTGGAATGCTCCCTTTGCGGCTTGGGCTACTATGTTCGCAGGCGTTGAGCTTTTAATTTCAAATATTCGAGTTTGGTCTTTCAGCGTTATCATCAGATCGATGGAGGCTGATTCATATGGAGAGACCCCGTTTTCCTTCAGGTATGAAGAGATGTCGCGCAGCATGTCCTGATGCAGTTTTTCCGCGGCCTCCGTCTTACTCAAAGCGCCTTCTAAGTCCGCCAAGAAATCTTCCGACAGAATGAACTCTCTAGCATATATCGTTTCTGGATCTATCTTGGTAAAGTCGAGATCTACGCTCCGCTCTAACGCCCTTCCCGAACACTCAGGCGTTGAAGGCGTGGCATTGTCGGTTGCCTCGGTGAGTAAAGACAAGGGGTCGTTAGCCTTTAAGAAGGAGGATGCCTGCCTGGTATCGCAACCGTGCAGGGACAAAAGTCGCGCAGCGAAATTGCTGAATGGGCCAAGTTTGTCTCCAGTACCTGAAGCCCACACTTGGTCGAGGGGGAGAGCTTGGGTTATCTGCGAGAGCGCAGCTTTTGCCAGCCTCTTGCTTCCCTTCGGAAGGACATCAAAATTCGTGCGCTTAAGGGTTGCGTCCGCGGGGGCCGCAAGCTTGACCTGAACAGTTTTGGAAATTGCGCTCTTCAGCTTGATTACAGCTTTCTCCGGCGCTTCGTGTATTCCCAACCCTTTATCTCGAAAGTCATCAAGCGCATATGGCTTTGCATCCTCGAAGGAGGTGCTGGTACGAAAGGACATAGTGGTATCGCAGGACACCAAGAAGTCGTTCTGATGGTAGCCTTCTCGGAATCTTTCCACCCCTTTTATAAAGGCCACCGCTACACACCTGTCCTCAGCTCCCCGTAAAACGATCCAAAGCCGCTTTCTGCATAGACCGCCTTCTTGCCCGTTCATCTGCCCGTGGGGGATTATATAGCTCGACGATATTCCGTTTTTCCCTAGGGAAGACAATCTTTCCAAGGGGACGATCCAGACGATGTCAGACATGGCTGCCCAATTCGTTTAGCGCATCGTCGAGTGAGGTTGGCCACGGGATGTGATCCCCCAATAGATCATGCTGTCGCACTTCTTTACCGCGCAGCCTGATGATTTCTGTTTCTTCTATGGTGTCCCTGCAAACCAATAGGTAATAGTTGACGTGATCTGAAACTTGGCCCCTGCGATGGATCCGGTCTAACGATTGCAGATAATGTGCCGCTTGATTGGAATAGGAAACGTATATGGCATCGTAAGAAGCGTGAAGGGTAATTCCAGCGCCAGCGGCAGCGGGATTTCCAAAGAAGACCATCGTGTTCGGGTCTTCCTGGAACGATTTGACGGCAGCCTTCCTGTCCGGCGAGGCGACTGACCCGTCTACACGCACAGGATTGAAGCGGCGATATCGCTCCATCATTTCATCCAAGCTTTGCTTGAAGAACGACCAAACGATTACTTTTCTCTTTTCAGAAACCAGCTTTTCCAAAAGCTCATCCAGCGCGACATATTTCACGGGCGTCTCCGACAGCGTGGGATCGAGCGCGTCTGGGCAGGCACAGATTTGCAATAAGGCCGCGCGTCGTTGGAAATAGGTCACCAGTCTTTTCTTAAAGGTCTCGTTGCTTAGCGTCTTAAGCTCAAGCTCTAGGTCCGAACGTGCCTTGTCATACATCAGCGCCTGCTTCCCCTTAAGGTCGACCCTTATGACATGGAAATTTTTCTCAGGAACGTGTTGAAGAATTTCGGGTTTGAGCCGTCTAATGAACAGGCCGCGCGCCTCCACCAATCCAGCAATCTGATCCCAATCTTCGGCAGGGTCTTTGGATTTCGTGAAGCCGCTGAAGGTATAGCCCAAATCTGCCAGATCAAACTGGTTCACGAGGTCATGCGCGGAATTTGGCGCTGGTGTGCCACACAAGACAAAACAACGCTGACAATGCGATCGCAACCGTCCAACGTTCTCGGAACGAACAGATTCGCTATTTTTCAGATAATATGATTCATCTACAACTAAAAGGTACCTCTTCGTCGCGGCGGATGCTACGAGCGAAGTGAGCATGACGTTCACCCCCTCGTAGTTCGTCACCAAAATGTCGAAATCCTTAAAGGCTGCCTCGTATTTCTGCCTTTTATCGCCTTCAGCGGAGACCGTTGTGTATTTTTCAGCAGTGAAACGCTGAATGTCTTTTGGCCATTCGCTGACCATGCTCTTCGGACAAACAACAATCATTGCGTCAATTATACCATTTTCCTTCAATAGATCGAAGGCGGCAATGGACATGACAGTCTTTCCGCTACCCTGCTCATCGAACAGGCAAAGTCCTAATATGCCTGGTAACGTCATCGCCGATACAGCGGTCGCCTGCGCAGGATCTAGAGCCTCGATCCATTGGATTGAAACTCCTTCAGCGCCACCGTTCTCGACGATATGTAGCGCCTTGTCCTTGGCGATGCGGTGATACTCAAATGCATCCAAATGGCTTCTGATTTCAGCATCGTCCGCAGCATCGTCTTCGAGCAGGTCTTTGACCAAAGGCAGGGCCGACACTGGGATGATGATTGTATCCTTCGCCGCCTTTAGCAGTTTGCCTATGCGCTTTCCGATTTCAGTCTTCAGCTTAAGGAACCGCATCCCCGAGACGAGGATAGTGACCTCGCCGGAGTCAATGCTTATTTTCATGCCTTCTTCTCAGTTGCCGCCCGACACATTTTGATGACCATCTCCAGTGCCTTTTCAAGGTTGCTTTTTGATATGTCTGGGAGAAGGTTCATCTCCGCCGCTGACATGTTGTTCAGAAAATTCACGAAGCTGTCGATGCGACCAACAGCCTCACCAGTACTTCGGCCGATGCGGTTATTGTAATCCAAGATCGCCTTCGCGTCTTTTGCAGCGGTAGGATGAGGTTGGACAATTGCGGCCATAGCCTCTGGGCTCTGCCAAGCCTTGTAAGCAACGCGGACTTCAGGGAAGCTGGAGAACTTTCCATCGTGTATCCATTTAAAGAATTGGATTTTAAAATCGAAGTCAGACTTAAGTGGTTCAAAAAAAGATTTCTGCGCTTCGTTAAAAAACTGGTAGTTCTTGGCTGCAACTGTTTCGGCGTCCTGCTCCGACAAGCCTAGCCCACCGCCGCTTTCATCATCAGGGTCGACAGCAGAGGTGGCGTAAGTCAGAAACTCGGAGATAATCTCATGGATTTTCAACGTCTCCCTGATCTTCGCTTTCGCCCAACTAAATTTTTTGGCGATTTCGGCCTCCGTCAACCCTTCCTCGGATGCAGCCACAACATGCATCGCCTTTACATAGTCAGGCCATTCTATCTTCAAGGATGGGGAAAAGTTCTCCTCCACGAGAACGTTCTGTTCGTCCTCCTCGGTAGAATCTTTGCTGAGGACATATGCATCGACGGCTTCCAGGTCTTGCCTATTAGGATCGGCTGCAGGCAAAGTTTCCAGAGCAAACCTCAAGGCGAAGAAGCGTCTGTTACCATCCAATAGCTTCCCACTGAAAGACAAGGTCAGCGGCTCGCGCAATCCGTTCTTTATAATGTCGTCTCGCAGATCCTTCAGCTTCACTTCGGGATCATTCTTCATAAGGTCGAATATCTGGTCCTGAGATAACTGGCGATTTCCAACCTTCTGTATCAGCTTCTTTTTGGCGATCTCTATCCGAGGGTTCTCGACCCAGCCCTGGATACTGTTGATATTCACCTTTCCTTCCCAGACGATCAGCTTCCTACCATTGTAGAGCCGTTGCTTAACGTGGGGTTCAGGCTGTTCCAGGATGAAGGAAGGTTTCGCTGTCATCATTTGTTTCTTTCGAAAAGTGATTTGAATTGGATCTGATTTGCGGCCAAAATTTCTTCGAGATAAGAAATGTAATTTAGCAACTCATCACGAGGCACGGCGTCGAAACGATCTGCCAGAACGACTTGCGTTGATCTTGCAAAAGCTTGGTGCTTAGGGGAGAATGGGCTCGACAGGATGTGCTTCACAAGAAGTTTTTCTTTCTTGATCTTCTCAATCCAGAATTTTGCCAGTTGATCCGAGAAGCGCTCGCTAATGGCAACAGAAAGCGCCTCAATGTAGTCGCTTCCTGTCAACCTCGTATCCCGCATGACGAATATAGCCAAATCAGTAAACGGCGTCGAATCCTTGATCTCGGATAGCAGCTTAGGAAGACTGATAGGCCAGTCTTGATGGTATTCCATCCCCCATTTTAGTCCAGTGGCGGCTTGTCCGAGCCTTATCATCGGAGCGGAGCGAGGTCTCTTTGGATAGAAGAACGCTGCCGCCTGTTCCGTTGCCTTCTTTAGAGGTACGGTCAAAAAATTCGAAGAAAATCTCTCCGCGGGATCTTTGCCTCCACCAACGACTTTACCAAGTTCCAAAACTTGCTTCCTTGCCGCAGGCTTGGGGTCCAGTAAGACTAGCTTAGCAAATTCAAGGGCAACAGATTCTCTGTTAGCTTTTCCAACAGGTTTATCTGGATCCATGTCAAGCCGAGCAAGATTAACCAACTTGCATCTGGCATCGAAGGCAAGAAAACACATCACAACGGACGTCCGCTCAAGATGGGTTTTAGTTTTTTGGCCGTCAGGTCGTTTTCTGGAAGCAAGCCTTCCAAAGGAGACGGACACCTGCTCTTCGCTGAAATACATGGATAGGCCTCAGATGTCTTGATTTTTGGAAGTAGCTCTAATTTCGGTTGGGAGATGAGCCGAGATTTTAAAAAAAATTGACAAGAGTTTATGTCTGCACCGTAAGGCTGATTTAGATGGATCACAGCAGGCAAGAAATCTACAAATTGCGCCAAGTTGCGCAAAGGTTGTCCTGCCGACGCCATTCCAAGTCGCAAAAATCGAGGTAATAGCTCTTTCAAAAACTGTGTATACAAGTAGCACAGTACTACTCTGCCATTGATAAGATTTTCAGGCGGTTCAATATATCGACAGACTGATCCTGTATTGACCGGTTCACATTTAGCTCGTTGCTCTCGGGAAGATTGCGCTCGCAGCCAACTTCCTCGCCGGCTAGCAACTTGCCAAGCTGACGTGCAATCTGAAATGCCATGAGCGGTGGGACTGCGTTCCCAATCTGTTGATATTTACTGCGAATGGTTCGCCCTTCGAAGACGAAGTCGTCAGGAAAAGTTTGTATCCGAGCGATCTCACGGACCGAGAATATACGAGCTTCAGTTGGATGCCATACCCCGGCGTTCTCAGGCTTAAACGCGGCCGTTATGGTACCAGATATCTCATGCTCGGCATATCGGCGAAAGAAATTAGGATAATGATATCTGGGCATATCATTTCTGATTTTTTTCCACCGCTCCGGCAGGACATCATAAGGTAAACTTTTCCAGGACCCCCCCGGCGGGATCATAGCGCCGTAATGGAGCGCCTGCGGATTCAGCCGCATCAACTCCTGCTGATTGGGCGTTTTTGGGGTAATGCCATGGAGAGTTGTCTTAAGCGACAAGTCTTTACCTACCGAAATAGTCGGGAACGCATTGGGCAGCAAATCACCATCCAGAAGGCCAATGACAACAACGCGAATGCGATTTTGCGGCACGCCAAAATGGCTGAAGTTCATAAGCCGGTAAGAAACATGATATCCCATTCCGCGCAGTCGGCTCTCCATTATATCGATTAGCCGCTGATCATCCACTTTCGTACTCAACAACCCGCGAACGTTTTCAAAAACTACAGCTTTAGGCCGAAGCGCGCTTATGAACTCCATGGTGTTTTCGTAAAGCCGCCCCCTCGGGTCCATCACCCCTTTGCGGGAACCCGCGTTTGAAAATGGCTGACAAGGGAAACCAGACGTGAGGACATCGACTTCACGCAGGGACGGCAACCCTATCTCGGCAATGTCCCCCTCGATAATTTCACCAATGTTGCGTCGATAAGTCGCGCAAGCATCCGGATCTACATCATTAGCCCAAACAATCTCATAGCCAGCTTGCAGGAAGCCCAGGTCCATTCCCCCGCATCCCGAGAACAAACTAACAACGCGCGGACGATGGAGGTGGTTCATATAGCCTGTTTGTTTCGAGTAGAGTTTCAAATTAAATACCTTGTTCCACAAGAAGCAGCGGGATTGCAATGCCCCCAAGAGAGATATACGAGGGAATGCACGCCAGCGTCCGAGCCAACTTCACGCCTCTTGACGAGTTTGCTTATGCGTCCTCAACAGCACCCCCACCTAGCGCTCACAGCCCCCCAAAGAGCCGCTCTAACTTTTTTCCGGGACGGGCTCTGGAAAGGGGTCTTTCCGGCCGTCAATCCCAGAACTGCTGCAGCACTACTAAGCTTCGGACTTCTGGAATGCGAGCGAGTAAACGGACGCCGCGTTTATCGGATATCAGATCACGGAATGAAAATTCTCAATTCTATTGATAGATAGGTCTTTTTTAGTTTTGTAAAAAACGATGAGTATCATACTTATCTCCCAGTTTTAAAGGACACCCGTCCAGACGGCGCAATATGCCCCTCCTTTTTCAAAGTCATGGTAGCGCAGGCCATGATGGAGCTTTTTCAGGCATGAGGTTCCTAAGAGCGGCAGGTTCTAAGACCTCGACTTGCTCCCCCCAACTGATGAGGTGCCAGGCCATCTCTAACAGCCCCCCCGCGCGGAAACGCACGATCAAATTACCGTCAGGGTCATTCTCGAGCGACTGACTATGATGGAACAAAAAAGTCCGAGCAAGTGGCGCAGCCTCTTTTGAGAACCTCCACACTACGTTTACCGGCGGTTCCTCGAACACACCAAAACTCTGCGATACAAATTGTTTGAGGCTAAAGTCAGGATCTCGCTCAAAGACGTCTTGCTCCAAACGGAGTTTTCCGATGGAAGGCAGACTGAAAAATTTTGGCTTGGCCGCCCCTTCCTGAAGGCCAACGAGATAATGCCGATGCCCATAGAGGAAGCCCAATGGAGCGACTGTCCTGCGGCTGGCAGATTGGCCACTCCGCGAGGCATAATCAAAGGAGACTTTCCGAAACGATTTGATCGCTGTCCGCAGGGTATCGAAGACAGCGTGTGGTATGTGCGGCCTCGGACCTGCACGATGAGCGAGCCCCTCCGCTTCCATAAGGGCTTCCAAGTCTGGCTCAATTTGGTTGAGCGATTTTCCCTCAAGGAGGTTTCTGATTTTTGTTGCTACCCCGCGCAGGTCTTCAGCGTGAACCTGTAGATTGGCTTCATCCATTGCTGCAGCTGCAATCTCGATGCTTGCAAGGTCATCTGAAGTAATTTCGGCAAAACTCTGAGCTGTCCCCGGACTAATTCTCCACCGTTTAAACCGCTCGTCGGTGGCAACTTCAGTTGCGTTCGGAAATGCGCGCATAACAGCGTCGCGCATACGGATCGCGGTGCGGCGGCTGACGCCAAATTTTTGCTCGATTTCGCTTATGCTAAGCCCACTAGGAGACGCCTGCATCTCAAGTGCCAGCTGGATAAGCCTCTCCGCCCGGTTATATCTCATGGTCCAGAGGTCCCTGCATCCGCCTAACTATCCGCCCCTAACTTGATGCTGGCCATCAATTGCCCGGGTTCACCCATTCAAGCTTCGACTTGCGCATTTTTGTAAGATTATGGCCGCCTGAAAATTCTTCGTAGTCTGGAACTTGCCAAAATATCATCTCGATATCGGCACCACTCTCTAGGCTGGCTAGATAGTTATAGAGCTCCCCTATTTGTTTGAATGCGCGTCCGTTGACATATTTAAGGCGATTTCCTGCAAGCACATTCCATGTGCCCAGATCGCTATCCGTATCGATATCAACGACGACAAAATTACTGGCAGGATCGACCTCTGAATTGTCGACCCGCCATGGCTCGCTAATGATGATACCCGAGATATTTAAGGCAGGCGCCTTTAGCGGGTCGGGAATGATCCGGACGTCGGAAACGACCTCAATTTGAGCATTCTGCCGATCCACCATCACTTTGACCGGCCCGTCCGATCCTCGAAGCAAATTTACCATTTGCGAATAGCTGCGCACGGGCGCTGAACCATTTATGTTGGTGATTTTGTCACCCGGCAGGAAACCGTGGACGCCCAAAGATTTACCAGCGACTGTTGGCTCAGTTCCATTGGGGCCCGTTGCGATATCGATTGGCAACAGCTTGGTTCGCGCATCACGACCTTGCCTCAACAGGTCAAGAATGTGGCAAACTGGCGGAATAGGTTGAGCTAACCCAACAGCAGTTGCCTCCTTGTCTTCAGTTCCTTTGTAGCTGTGCGAGCTAACGCCGACCACTTTCCCATCCGCAAGTCGAACGAGCGGACCACCAGAGTTGCCGTGATTTATGGATGCATCAGTCTGCACCAGTCTTTGTGGTGGAAACCAGGAGATCCCAGAAACAATACCACGAGAGGCGGTGTAATCGAGGCCCCATGGGTGGCCATATGCGAAGACTGACGCGCCTTCCTGGGGCAACCCTGAGCAATCAAGCTGCGCAACAGCCGCCTCGTTCGGGATCTGGTTAGGTTCAATTGATAAAACGGCGATGTCCATGAACGTGTCGACGTGAACGCGTTTTGCGGGAATTGGATCTCCGTTCTTAAAGGTAAGCGTGATCCGGCCAGGTGAACGAGATGCAACGTGGGCGTTTGTCAAAAACCAGCCCCGCTGCCTATCAATCAGAAACCCAGCCCCATTGCGTTCGCCGCGACTATCCGCATTGAGCCCGGCAGAGTTCTGCACATTGATTTTCACGGTGTAACGTGCGGCTTCGGCAAGCACTTCTTCAGGCGTCCGCTCCAAACTCCGAGATTGCGCGATGGCCGGAAGCAATATGGCAACGCGTGCAACAGCTTTCACGAAGGCACGCAAAGTAAAGGAGAGTCTAGAAACCATCGGGATGCTCGCTGTCGATATCGGTACAGGCCGTTGCATGTGGCTGAAATTACCACAGCACAATATCAATCAGCGCATTCCATGTCCTCTAATGGCATATTTGGGGGATTAAATCGTTCTCGACAACCAAGCCAGCGATTAAGCTGCCTCTATAGATTCTAAACAGGCATCTGCAGGGGAAGGAAATATGGCCATTGGGAAGATCGCTTCACTGATCGATCGGGCAACAAAGCCCGATTCAAAAGAAGCAGAGGCCGTTACAGATAACACCCTAGCGCAGCCGCTTACGATCAAGCGCATTGCGTTTCTGATGCAAGAAATGGGTTATCGCGGCAAAGTTGTTGAAGGCGAGGAAATGTGTTGGGTCGAAAGTGCGACCAACGGGAACCGCTTTAATATCTACTCGTTCTGCGATGATAGATCCAATCCTGACAGCCCTGCTCGATCTATTCAATTTGATGGAGGATGGGGTGGCCTGAGCTCTCATGATGCTCGTCGGTTTTTGATGATCTGCAACCGCTACAATCACGACTGGCGCTATGCGAAAGCGACGGTTGCAGCAGACAAGGATCGTTACTCACTCACCGTTAAGCTGGACCATTTTTGTCCTAACAACATGGAGGATGAGGAATTCATTGCAGTCGCTGACATGTACATTCGCCTGATCGAAGACATGAACAAGCGCACATACGGAACCGACGATGATGACTTCAACGCTCTGGTCGAACGACATAAGGCGGCTGCCGGATTGATTTGGGGAGCAGATGCTGACCCTGCGCAAGCGCTCGGTATGTATCTATCAAATGCTCGCGCTGGCTATGGCGGATCTATGAGCAGCTTAGGCGAGCTTTATGAGTTTGGCGCTGAAGTAGAAAAATCGGCGCCAGCGGCAGCCTATTTCTTCGCCCAAGCTGCAGAGCGTGGGCAACCTTCCGCTTATTACGGACTAGCGCGCATTTTATCTGAAAGCGCGGAGGGCGAAGCCATTCTGATCGAGGCGGCAAAATATGCTCTGATTGCGTGCAGAGATCTTGTTGATGGCGTAGCCCGGTCCAGAGCTGAAAGGCTGCGGGACGAGATCATGCAAAAGCTTGATGAGGACGCGCAAAGCTTGGCAGAGCATCTTGCAGGCCAATGGACCCCATTAACATTTGAAGGGGATGCGGTCGAAACCACGCAGTTGCATGAGCATGCGCGATCTCCGGTTAGCCGCGCTCTGAATTGAACACGCACAATTCATCACAAGGGTCAGACAGGCCCGAAATGAGCAACATTTGCAATTTATGGAGCCGCCCCAATGAGGCTTGAAGTATCACGCTCAGAACTGTCAGAAGCCCTTGAGCAGTTGCCGACAATATCACCTATTCTCTCTAGCTGTCAGGCCCAGCTCTTCTTTGACGGGACAAGGCTTATCGTCAAAGCACCCGCATCATCCTTTGAGATCACTGCCACCGGGGTGTGGCAGCAAGTTGCGCGTGTCCCACTGCAATTTTTCTATGGTCTTCGCGGCAAGCTGCCTGAGGATCAAATGATAGAAATCAAGTCGGCCGAGGATCAAATTTGGTTCAACAATCTCTCCGTCGGCGCATCATGGCAAAATGGAGTTTACGATGACTTTCCGCTCAGCGTTGATGCACAAATATCTGATGCCCTGAGAGCAAGAAAAGCGCTGAGTGAAGATCAACTGAAACGCTCTGGGCTCTCCACTATGGCAAACATGGCGATGGTGATGTTTAATGATTTCATAGACATCTCATGGGAAAAAATTAGCCCTGAGATTGAAAAACTCGGCCTCACAAAAGGAGAGTTTCGGGCAACTTTGTTGGGTGGTTTATGAAATTCAATCGGCGGCCGGCCCGACGCAAAAAAGATCGCTAACCGAAGCGCTGCCAAGAGTTGAACTGCTAAATGCTCTACCCCGCGATCATGTGCAATCCTTCCCCATTCGTGTACTGAGCAGAGCGATGAAAATTGAGAGATCGTGAGACCAGCAGTGCAGAACCGAGCAACCGAAGATGCCAAGAAATATGGACTGTCGAAGTCTCGGCTTACGGACTTTGAGCAATGCCCAAAAAAGCTGTGGCTCAATATACACAAGCGTGATGTCGGCGAAATTGATGCTCAGTCGGAGCTTCGGTTTGCAACGGGACATCAAGTTGGGGCTATAGCGTGCGATCTTTCACCAGGCGGCGTTATGATCGAAGCGCAGCCAAATTTAGCTGCCGCACTTGAACAAACAGAAAAGCTGATAGCATCAGGGCATCGTGGACCGATCTATGAAGCGACCTTTTCGCACGATGGTGTTCTCATCCAAGCCGACATCTTGGAACCTATCGAGAGCGATGGATGGCGGATTGCTGAAGTCAAAAGCTCAACAAGCGTAAAAGACTATCATATTGCCGACTTAGCCACCCAAATCTGGGTGCTAGAAAACTGCCAAATCAACATACAGTGTGCGTCGGTTCGGCACATTGACAACAGCTTCGTGCTCCAACGGACAGGTGAGTATCCGGGGCTACTGAAAGATGTGCCGGTCGAACAGGATGTGCTCCCGATTGCCGCCGCGCGCCGAGATGTGGTGGCTGAAGCAAGGGCGACCCTAGAGGGACCAGAGCCATCGCAAGAAATGGGTGGGCAGTGCAGCAAGCCATTTCGGTGCCAGTTCCAAAACTACTGCCGCCAACAGCAACCTGCGCCAGTGGAATGGCCTGTCAGCATTCTGCCTCGGACTGGCCGGCGAATTGCGAATGAAATGGGCGCTATCGGCATCTATGACCTGCGCGACGTGCCAGCAGGTAAGCTTAAGAACCCGCAACACGAGATTATTCGTCAGGTGACCATTAGCGGCGCGGTTCATCATGATTGCGACGGGGTAAAGACCGCCACCAAAGACTGGGCCTTCCCACGCCATTATCTCGATTTTGAGACGATTGCGTTGGCTGTTCCCATCTGGGTCGGAACAAGGCCTTATCAGCAAGTACCGTTTCAGTTTTCCTGTCACACTGAGCAGCATGACGGGCAGGTGAGCCACCATTCGTTCTTGAGCGTTGACGGATCTGATCCAAGACGTGCGTGCGCAGATGCGTTGATCGAATGCGTCGGACAAGAAGGATCTATTATCGCATATAATGCTAGCTTTGAGCGAACCTGCGTCAAAAACTTAGCAGCCGCGCTGCCAGACCTTGCACCTGCTCTTTATGCAATTGCCGAGAGGTTTGTTGACCTCTTGCCGGTCGCCGAGGACTATTATTACCACAGGGACCAAAGAGGCAGTTGGTCGATCAAAAAGGTCTTACCGACGGTAGCGCCCGAATTAGCCTATACGGACCTTGAAGTTGGCGATGGCGAAGCCGCACAACTAGCTTGGATGGAGGCGGCCTCTCCCGACTGCGCACCCGATCGGCGCGATCAAATTAGCGCAGCCCTCGAGAAGTATTGTGAACGAGATACGTGGGCAATGGTCGTCTTGCTACGTCGACTTCTGTCAGGGTCTCGAGAACAGGGCGCTCTATGAACATAACTTTCAAAAAACACGGCGAGCCGATAGATTACCTGTCAGGATTGCATGTGGTGACCTATGCGGAAACTGGGTTTTCGCCCTTAGACATCCACGCCCGCAAATTTGATCTCAGCCGAGATAAGCTTGATGCGTTTGTGGAGGAGGTGAACCGATCATGCGAAGCCGGCACTCTATATCCTGCAGCGCCGATCTCTGCGGTCCCGCAATCATGTATTCGCGATACAGTTAATCCATCCAATCTAGAACGTCACCTATTCGAGTTTTTGGATGCTAATGCAAAGCACATTCACGCTACTTCTTTACTCTTGGATTTCAGCACGCCCCGCCTTTCTGAACATGTGCAGCGGGCGATAAGCAAAGTTTTTGCGCGGCCCGCAATCCATCACCTCAATGACTTAATTATCATCAAAAACTGATCAATGCAGAGCTATTGAGTGAGGGTCGAGTGAACATAGTCATTCTTACAGGAGCCGGGATTTCAGCCGAAAGCGGGCTAGCGACTTTCACCGGCTATGATGGCCTATGGGATGGACATAAAATTGAAGATGTCTGCACGCCTGACGCGCTAACTCGGAACCCAGATCGCGTTTGCAGCTTCTATGATGAAAGAAAAAAAGTTGCCCGCGCAGTTGAACCAAACCCGGCACATTACGCAATTGCAAGCTTGCAGCGTCACTGGCTGGAATACGGCAAAGGTGACTTCCTTTTGGTCACACAAAACGTCGATGATTTGCATGAACGCGCAGGTTCAACCGAGCTGTTGCACATGCATGGCGAGCTAAACTCGGCGCATTGCTGCGAGTGTGGATTTCAAACACCACGCCACGCCCCGCTGGAAACGGATCGTGAATGCCCAATATGCATTAGAGACACCCTGCGTCCCGACATCGTATTATTTGGCGAGACACCTCGAGGTCTTCCGAAGATTGAAGACGCTTTGCAACGCTGCGACATTTTCGTGGCAATTGGGACATCCGGTATCGTCCACCCAGCCGCAGGGTTTGTGGAGATAGCGAAAAGTCATGGCGCTCGAACCGTGCTGCTGAACCTAGAAGAGCATCAAGATGGGGGAACAAATTTCGACGTCTGTAAAACTGGCGAAGCAACAAAAATTGTGCCGATATGGACGGCAGAGATGATTGGTTTAGCTGAGTTCACTGGCAGCGATCAGCATAGCGCTACTTGGAACTCTTAGGCGGTTCGCGTCGCCGTTGAAATTGGCTCCGTGAGTTGAGGTGGGAAATGGGACTTAAATCATCAATCCGTTTGAGACATATCATTCCAGTGGGTGTCGCCTTACTTGCTCTGCAAGGCTGCTCTGAGGACAATAAGCCGCCATTCCCCAAGGCGCTGGTGGAACATTTCGACGGGGACACGCGGGAGAACATCGCGGAAGTAGATTATCAAATCTACAAGGACGGCCCAGTGCGAGCTTTCATCATCACCCTGCCAGTCGGTTATTGTGGATCCGCTGGATGCCAGACCGTGATTTTCGTCGAAAAAGCAGGGAACTATAGAAAGATCTATTCAGACGCAGCGCGAAGCGTAACCCCGATCTCAATCTATCCAGAAGGGCTGGATTTCAAAATTGAGCGCGCTGGTGGGTTCTGCGGAAAAAAGAGCAATGCCGAAGAATGCTACATAAACCTACGATGGAATTGAGATCAGGCATGACGAACGTCTGGCTTATATGTAGGCAGCCTGGCTACCCCTTATCGTGAATGGTCGCGCCAAGGGCCGAAGTCGCGGCCTTTAAAAAGGCGAGTTCGAAATCTAGTCGATTGCCAATAACCTCAGCCCCATCCATAAAATCGAGGAAGTCTCGCAACACGGCCTGCGTTGAGCGACACGAACCAAGGCGCTCATTTGTGGTGCCAATCATCTGCTCAGCGTCAATAGACAACAAGCGCGGCGGCAATGCCCACTCATCAAACGCATCCTCAGGGTCAGCGATGTTTTCGGCACGAAAGCGGATGATATCGCCGACTTCAGGCGTGAGTGCCGACGTCTCCAAGTCGATAATGAGTTGACGCCTCACGTCGCAATTGTCCTCGCAGCTTTGCGAAAGGCTACCTCATCGTTCTGCGCTCCATAGACCTTGTTCAACGCACTTTGATGTTCATTCCCAGGACTGAGATCCGCCTGACGGACGTCCTGTTGGATTGAAGAGAGCCCCTCTGGCTTCTTTTGAGAGCCTTCCTCATCACCTGATGCAACATTACTGCTGTGGGCGCCCTTTTCCTTCTGAGGACCTTTCTGAGGCGCTTTCTGGGATATCGTAGGCTTATATGGACGACACTGCTTCGCCAGATATGCATTTCGTTTTGCTAATTCGGAACTGAGCTGAAGGGTCACGCCCGTCAGCATTTTGATATCGCCATCGATCTGATCGCTTTCAGCTTCGCTTGATAATTGAACCAACAAAGCCAGCCATCGACTAATCTCTTCCCGTGCATCCATGTGCCTAATCCTCTTCTGAGATTATTTATCATAGGCATAAAAAAGGTAGGATTTCGGTAGGAATAGAGGCCCATCGGCAGCAAGATTCACATCTCAACAAGTGAGGTGCGATATGACTACGAACATTTTGAAGAATCTATCGTTGTCGGTTCTCCCGACAGTAACGGGTATGAGCCCAGAGCAACATCGGCGTGCAAAACTCATCCGCAAGCTGATGGAGCAAAAGGCTATAGCAGAAGCTGAACGTGATGGCCGCGAACCGAACATCATGCAGCGGCGCTGGGTCACAAGTGAGAGTGGCTCAAAAATCCTGATCGATGCGCCGAAGCGCATCAAACGATGGTGGGTAACGGATGCCACGGGCAACTGTCTGTTTGCTATTCGCTATGGCAGCAAGGTCTTGGAAATCGAGAAGGGTAAGACCGCTGTCGTTGTCGGGAAACCCGACCAGCTTGTCACGACAATCGAGACCATCATTTCGGCTGTTAACGCTGGCGAGCTCGACGGGCAATTGTCAGAAATGGGTCTAGCAAGGCCGATCGGCAAAGCGGCAAAATAAAATACGTGTCGGGTTACCCGACAAGGGTTGCCCGACACAGGCCATGGATAAACTAAATTTACTCGTTCGACATTCTGAGTTTCGGAGACTTTTGGGGGCAACGCACACAGGGCCCTGAATGGCAGTTTTCGAACTTAGGTTGACAGTAGGGGTCACCCACTCAAGCCACCGGCCATTGACTAGATTCGAAACGATAGCTTTCATATGAAGGTCCTCGTCGGAAGCCTTCGAATTCATAGAAATTCGGAGTCCGAGAAGATGATGTGGGGTCAGAAAATCTTACGGGACAGCCGGCGTCCTGATTGATAGTATAGCCTTCGGTCGTTCTAATCGGGGGCTGAGTAGAAGACTAACAGTCTCGTTACTTGTGGTCAGAAAGATAAGCTAGGGAGCGATCGCGTGGGTATTGCGGGTGAGACGATAAGAGAAATATCCATCAAGGTATCGCAGTATTTCTTAGACTTTCTGGAATCGGATTTTAAGCGTCAACAAGCCCCGCGCAGACGGATCGTGTTGCAGAATGAAGCCGGCTTTCGTTCTGCCATGCGCGTCGCTGCTTACCCACTACTTCATCACAATCTCTGGCAAATGCTTGGGAAGCGTTCTGAGGGTGATCCCACACTCAAGTTTCAACCCAAAATATATTCGCGGCCTATCAGCAAGACACTCCGTTCCATTATAAAGGAACAAATACAGGCGATTACCGATGAGGAACTGCTCAAGGTTCGTGCGGCCGTTTTCGATGAAGCCAATAGTAGCCGGAGCCTCGCAATCGAGAACCCAGAAGAGTGGGTAGATCAAGTTCGAACAAAAGTTGCCGAAGAAGTCGGGTCGCAAATTGTCGCTCCGCTGCTCGCTTTGCTCGACGGGCCGCTTTCTCAGCAGGCCTATTCTGCGCACGATTCGATCTACTCTGCTGAAGCTGACATTATCGCAATCGTGAGCTCCAGGCTCGATGGCGTCTTGCCGGAAGTTCTCAGTCGCTATTTGGCAACAGGTGAGACCGCCGAACTCATTGCAGTTCTGGATAACCTACTTTCGCGCGATGGCGTTCGCGATGAGCTTCTAGGCTATTTCGAGAATTTCATGGCTGCAGATGCTTATCAAGAGTTTCGCGACCTTGAAACATACGCGATGACTGGTGAAGGCCTGCAGCTCTACCTTTACATCGGGCAGATGAAGTTCGGTGCGCATAGCTATCCGCTTTTCTATGTGCCGATCGAAGTGGAGCGATTAGTTGAGGGTGGATACACTTTAACGCTGCTCAATCACCTGTATGCAAACAAGCGTGCGGTTGATTTCGTTCTTCAAGAGTTAGGGGAACGCGCAAAGAGGCAATGGCTCAATCCAATAAACGACCGCATCATCTACCTTGCACCGGAAGAGAATCTTGCTGATGTGGCCAAGCCACTTTTCAATAAAATCGCCAATGCGCTTGATCTTGGTGGGCAGATCGAGTTGGAACCCGGCACCATCGCGGCAGCTTCAAACACCAACGTACAGCTATCGACTGCGTTGCACATTGCCGTGTCCGACAGGTCGGACGAGGCTCTCCTGAACGACTACGAGGAAATGATCACACAGGCGCGACTGAACCAGCCGGGTGTCATGGAACTGTTTCAGGACATCGTGGGCGGCGTACTGGTAGACAACCCCGTTAGTATAGCTTCTGCAGTAGATACGGAATGGGATGCCCGGACGATTGTTGACCGCGTCGTCATCGATACTCCTGTTCCCCTAAATGAAGAGCAGATCAAAATCCTTTCTGCTATTCAGGATCCGAAGGGCCGCATCATTGTTGTCGAAGGGCCACCGGGAACGGGCAAATCTCATACTATCACGGCGATCGCTGCGGACTGCGCTCTTAAAGGGAAATCTTGCCTTATCCTCTCGGATAAAGCGGAAGCCCTGAACGTCGTACAGGACAAGCTTTCGGGCACCATGAGCCAAGTAAGGCACAGCAGGGATTTTGTTAACCCAATCCTTCGCCTTGGCCAAGGTCAGGCGAATTTTAAGAAGCTCACCTCGCAGCAAACCCTTACGCAAATTTCCGCGTATGTACGGGCGAGTAAGGCTAACGAGCCAAGGATTATCGGGGAGCTCTCCGACACGCGCGAGATGATGAAGGATCGAATTGCCCTTACCAACTCAACGCTCGGCAACGTCTCACTAAAAGATGTGGCAGATTTTCACGCTGCCGAAGAGGAAGTGGGGCTTATCAGCTCCGAACTTTTAAGATCTCTTCAGAGCCTTCATGACGAAGCCCTGATCGACAATCTTAGCGAGGCGGCCAAGAATGCCTCAACGGTGCAGACGTATTTGGCAGACATTTTCCGTAGGGGCGCTCAGAATATCGAAGCCATCGAAAATGAAGCCCGTCGCGATAATGCAGCGCGCGAGCTTTCCGAGCATGTGGATGGACCAAGCCTTGCTATTTTCGAAGAATGTTCCGCCTCTCAGCTTTCTAAGCTGACCCGTTGGTTGCTCGAATTTGACCAACTAAAAATGCCGGTGTTTGGCTACCTGTTTAAGGGAGGCGCGGTCCGCGCAATTGAGCGCGATTTGAATAGCGAGATGAACCCGACGCGTCCAATATTAATGCGACGAGAAATTAACACGCTTCGAGACGTGCATCGCCATACGACCAAATTGAAGCTCGGCTTGGCAAGTCATGGCCTTGAGGATAGCTGCCTCGGTCAAATCTATTCCGCCATTGCACAAGCTCGACTTGCGCCTCCTATCGCAGCAAACATAATGAGATTGATGGCCGGGCTGCCAAAGGGCTTCCGGGAAACAGCCCCTGACATCCTGTTCACCGGCGAACCAGAGGAACTAGCCGCGCGCTGGATGGCAGCGTTCAAATACCTGCACGGCTGGATTTCAACGAGCGCAGCTTTTCAAAAAGTGCCAGAATTCGATTACGCGGGAAGCAAGTCGGTCTTGGAGCGGCTTAACGTATCTGTGATGAATACGGAGGTCGACAAGCGCCTGGTCAATTTTATGGATACGTCACGGGCCGATGCCAAGGTACTGTCATCTATAATTGCCAACCGGCAAAAGTTCCCCGAAGAGAAGTTTGATAACGTCAAGAACGCATTCCCGGTCATTATAGCGAACATTCGGCAATTTGGTGAATTCATGCCGCTAGCGCCCGGCGTGTTCGATGTCGTCATAATCGACGAAGCGTCACAGGTATCTGTTGCGCAGGCCTTCCCTGCCATGCTCCGTGCCAAAAAGCTTGTGGTTTTGGGTGATAGCAAGCAGTTCAGTAATACAAAATCCTCAAATGCAAGTATTGCACTGAACGAAAAATATAAGTCTGAGCTTAATGCATATTTTAGGCAAAAGGTTGCCCATGATGCGGGAACCTTGCAGAGACTCTCTCGCTTTGACGTTAAATGTTCTATCTTAGAATTTTGTCAGCTTTGTGCTAATTATTCTATTATGCTTCGGAAGCATTTTCGCTCTTATCAGGAGCTGATCAGTTATTCATCGAAGACATTTTACGGGGGCCAGCTTCAGGCCATCAAGATCCGTGGAGTTCCAATCGATGACGTGATACGTTTTGACCGTGTTGAAGTCGGGGATACAAAGGTCACACGCGGCACTAATGAGGCTGAAGCTAATTTCATCCTAGATCGGCTTTTGGAACTTCTTGAAGAGGAAAATCCGCCAACGGTTGGCGTCATCACGCCCTTCCGAGAACAACAGACGCTTCTGACTAAAATGCTTTTCTCTCATGCGTCGGGCGCGGAGTTTCAAGAAAGACTAAGGTTGAAAGTCATGACTTTCGACAGCTGTCAGGGCGAGGAGCGCAAGATCATCTTCTATTCTATGGTCGCCACCGCTCGCGACGACGCTCTAAACTATGTGTTTCCAGTCGATCTTGCTGACGCTGAAGAGCGCGTCGAGGAAAAGCTCAAGGTGCAAAGACTGAATGTAGGCTTCAGCCGCGCAGAGGAAATGGTCTGGTTTGTAATTTCCAAGCCGATTGATGAATTCAAAGGTTCAATTGCGCGCGTCCTGAACCACTACAACAATCTGCTTCAAAAAGGCGATGTGTCAGCCGACCTGACAGACCAAAACAGCCCGATGGAAGCAAAAGTCCTCGACTGGCTTCAGAAGACTTCGTTCTATCAAAAACACTGCGACAAAATAGAAATCCTTCCACAATTTCCGATCGGCGACTATCTTCGGCAGCTTGATCCCACTTATCAGCACCCGGCGTGGCGGGTCGATTTCCTCGTGACTTATTCGTCAGACAGGGGTTCCGCTAGCATTGTCATCGAATATGACGGCTTTGAATATCACTTCCAGAAGGGGAAAGAAGTGACCGTCGGGAGCCATGAGCGGTACATGCTAGAGGCCGATATAGAGCGGCAGCTCACACTTGAGAGCTATGGCTATCGTTTCGTTCGCATCAATCGCTTTAATCTGGGAGATGACCCTGTTGCCACATTGTCTGATCGGTTGAGCAAACTGATAGAGACGCTCGACGAGGAAAAGGAAGTGCAGTCTGTTGAGGAAATGCAGGCACTCGCAGGGGGACTTGCTTCGAGGGAGCTGAAGGCTTGCGGAAAATGCGGAGCAATCAAGTCGCAGAAGGATTTTTTTGATCCGGCGCTCAAAGGCGGATCCGGAGCAATCGGCCGCGTTTGTATGGGTTGCAAGAATTCGGTTGCCGCTGAGAAGGCCTCCAAAGCAGTCGCTGGCTACAACAGGTACAGGCGTGGACGTGGGCGTCTGCGGCGGCGCTGGGGCTAGGGTCTTAGACTATTCCGTTATCCGACAATAATAATGGGTGTTACGACCGATAATGTCACAATATTTTATTGAATTGCCTCGACCTTCCAGTTGTCGAACGTCTCGTTAATAACGACACGCCATGCAGGTGACTGGCCTTGCGCGAGATCTAGGCGACTTACGCTATATGCATATTTTCCTGCGTCTAAACTTTCGAATGAAACGACCCAAACTGCTTCAAAAAGCAATGGTCTAGGGAGCTGCTTAGCCAATTTAGTCGGAAACCACTCTCCACCTCCCGTCAATAAGAAGACGACAAGGGTTTTTCCCTGCGCATAAGCCGCACCACCTTTCTTGCGTTTTTTATCGATGGCGGAGAGTATCCGTTCCACTGCGCCGCCGTTCGCGTCTTCGTGGCGTCGAATGTCCGCAACATGTTCCGTGACCCATGTTTGTCCTGTCAGCATATCAAGAATAATTCCATCGCCGCCGATCGCAGATGTAGTTCCAGTGATTGCCAAGCGGTTACCCTGCAAGACGGAATTCACGGACACGCATATTAGCCAGTTAGCTAGGATTTCCCTGGACCGAACAGACAGTGATGGAAAGTCGCGTCCCGTTAACAAATGCTGCCCATTGCGCACGTACGGCTCTAATTCTTTTAAGGCAGCCTGGAGGCTTATGAAGCGAGTTACTGTATGTTTCACAGAAACTGATATCGGGAGCGGTCGCGAACTTACAAGGTTAATCTCCGTCCCAACAAGTAAGCAGCGCACGGATAGCTTCCAACAAATTTTCGCCTCCTAATGAGTCGTGTTAACCCGACAACTGGCGGTAATCTGTCACTTTTTAAGATTTTGGTATACAACAAACTATACAACTATGGAGATTAGGCAAGTTAAGAGCTTGGTTTTCATAACATTCGTAATGCGAGGGTCAGGTGTTCGAGTCACCTAAGCGGCACCATTTTAACCCTTACATTTCAATGACTTGGAATCTCGGAGCCTGCAAAAAAGTTGTATAGTGTTTTCTATACAACAATTTTGGGCTCAGGCTCACCAGATTTTGGCCGCAAGATGCTTAGAATGGAGCAGGGCAAATTTACTGCCATTGTCGGGTTACCCGACAAGGTCGTCCCAACATGCGGATTGAGAAGATTGGACTCACAGAGCCTCGCCTTTGATCTCCGCCTCGACCGCGGCGATTACGTTGTTGACTTCATAGTGGTTCGCATTGCGACTAAATGGTGCCTGAGCTGCGAAGGCCGCCTTCACCTCGTTGAGGCGTGCCTCAGCCGCATGGATGGCATGCGAATGGGTGACTATATAAAAATCACCACGCAAAGTGCCTTCAACCGCATCGTGAGCTGCTTCCTCTACTGGCATCCCGCGGGCCTGAATTCGGGCACTCATTTCTGAATTGCTCCGCTGCTCTGGCAATCCTGCGGGGCGATCGCCGGCGCCAAGAGCGGTGGCCACGAGACCGGGGCAAAAAATGCTGACGCTAATATTCTTAGGCGCTTCGGCGCGCAGGATTTCAGCCAGACCGAGCACGGCATGCTTTGATGCGGTGTAGATCGCGGCGCCGGCATGCTGATATCCAAGCGAATGCTCAGATCCGGTAAAGCAGATGCGGCCGCCTTCGCTCTGCTTTTCCATCATCCGGGCAAAGACAGCGGTTGTGCTCCAGATACCCCTGATATTGACACCAAGGATCCAATCGACCTCGGCCACTGTTAGTCTTGTGTAGCGCCGCGCGGCAATCACACCAGCATTGGCAAATAAGAAATCGCAGCCGCCTAGTGTCGCACCAACATGTGTCGCCAACGCTTCCACTTGAGCATGGTCGGAAACATCACAGACATATTCAGCGCAGCCGTCACCCAGCGTGGAGAGTGTTTCTGTTAACCCAGCTTTATTTACATCGCATGCAATCACCTTTGCGCCGCGCGCAGAGAGCTCCTGGGCGATAGCTCGGCCAATACCCGAAGCGGCACCAGTGACGACAGCGCGAGTGTTTGCAAGCTGAGAAGACATAGACGAACCCCCTAATAGCCAAGCCGCGTCAATTGTGGTGAAAATATTAATCAAGAAGCCATATTCATCCCCAAAATCGCAAGTGTTATTGGCGATTCCAAGGCTTCGGTTGCAAGGATAGAAAAAACGCAGCAAATCCGACCAAAGGCAGCAGCCGCACATTCAAGTAGATAAATGCCCCCATTCGATGAGGTCGTGAACGGTGTCATAAATAGTCTCTTCGACGTCACGAAACTCTACACCCAAATCACGCCGGATTTTGCTATTGTCAAACAGTGGCACGCTTCCGAGATGCGTTCTTAGATAGCTTCCAATGCCGCTCGGCTGAAAATGTGAGAGAAGCTTCATCGTTGCGGTACCAACGCTTCCGCTCATGTCGAATGACGGAAGCTTACCTCGCACACCCACCGACCTCATGATATCCGTGATTTGGTGCATATCCATATTGCCTGCGGAGCAGATGTAGCGCCCTTTGGCATTCGACGCCTTCATCGCGCGGACATGGGCCTCAGCCACCTCTCGAACATCAACAAACCCCCAATTTAGCGCCATCAAGGCAGGATACTGACCATTAGCGATGTCAATGAAGAGCTGATTGGACGTACTGACGCCGGTGCTTAGCGAAGGCCCGGCAACCATGAACGGATTTATGACGACGAGATCAAAACCAGTCTTATCGCGCTTCGTAAAAGCCCAAGCGGCTCGTTCAGCTTGCGTCTTTGAATAATAGTAAGGGTTGCGGGTTACAGAAGATTTTTCATTCCAATCCGCTTCGGTCAGCACCCTTCCATCTGGCGCATCGGTGATCGCGGCCATGGACGAGGTGAGTATAACGCGCTTAACGCGGCTAGACTTGGCTGCAGCCTCCAAAGCCGAGAGGGTGCCGCGCACTGCAGGCTGGACTAGATCGCGGTCTACATCTTCAACGTCGATAACAAATGGGCTAGCGGTATGGATTACGTAGTCCACATCTTCCGTATAATTCGAGAATGCGCCTGCATCATTCAAGTCCGCTGAAACAAGCTCTAGATTGCTGGCGCCTGGCAACGCTTTCAGAAAGCCAATAGTATCGACCTTCAGCGGGTTACGCACCGTTCCCCGAACGGCGAAACCCTCCTCCAGCAGCAGCTTGGTGATGTGCGAGGCAATAAAGCCGTTAGCCCCTGTAACCAGTACCCGTTCCTGCATGGCGTCATCCTCAGAATCATACGTTTTGAACGATTATCGTATGATACGATTGTTTAGTCGGTTGCAGATGTCAAGGCGGGGACTTATCAAGAGGCCATGACCCGCGACGATGACCCAAAACCGATAGCCCGTGCGAAAACCGTAAGGCGCGATCGCATTCTCGACGCTGCCGAGAGCTTGTTTGCGAGGGTTGGCCTGCGATCAGCTACAATGGAAGCGATCGCCGTGGCTAGCTCCGTCTCCAAAGCGACACTTTACGCGTACTTTCCTGATAAAATGGCCGTTTTCGCAGCAGTCGCATCGCGATTGGCGAGCGACATGCAATCCAGCGTCATCAGCGCTCTTCAGGAAAAAGGAAGCCTGGTGGAACGCATATCTAATGCACTGATGGCAAAACATGGGCGAGCATTTGATGCTGCTATTGGCAGCCCGCATCGATTGGAATTGCTAGGCACCCGTAGAAATGAATTTGGTCAACTTTTCAACGCAATGGATAGGAGAATCGAGGATGCCATCTTTGGGGCCCTACAAGCAGCCGGATCCCATACGCCTCGGGACGACGCTCGACTTATATTCTGCGCGTCAATCGGGATCAGCGAACAGGCCAAAAACAAAGAAGAGCTGGAAATGGACTTGAGAAGACTCGTCGCGGCTATCCTGCCTGCACCTCATGATATTTGAGACCTTGAATTTGGAAGATAATGGAGCGCCAAACAGTTTCGAAACCGAAATTTCATCAATGCGCTATGTTAGGATCATGTCCGGATTTTTCAGGTGTTTTATAATTTTCGGAATTTAGATAATTAATTCATCGACCTGAATATTGCCAACGTTGGGGTAGAGGAGGCAAACTCCCTTGGTTCGCTCCAGTTTTATCAAGAAGTCCGAGTTGAACATCGACTGATCTGCCTAGCAGTCGGGTTACCCGACAACGCGGATCATGCGCCTGTCAAACAACCAATATCGTGCGTGAGGATCATTCTGAGCTGATCAGGTTTCTGGGGCTGGCGTCAGCTAGGATGAACGTTCTTGTCGGGTAACCCGACAAGAAATGGTCATTTGATTGGCACAGATTGAAGTCGGG